>JADMIO011297976.1_pt1 | contig 133841 bp, 99 predicted proteins | sample 8958161 | NCBI WGS metagenome assembly JADMIO01 (sample SAMN16585339, study PRJNA669376) | soil metagenome | isolation source: Crop rotation soil | place: USA: Cullars Rotation, Alabama | collected 2011 | reverse complement strand
GCGACAACTTGTCCACGTGGAATTCTAAGCTTAGGATCCCAATGTGCTGGAAAGAAGTCTACGTTTGCTCAGCCGCCGATGGCGCCGAACGCGTGCAATAACGTGTGAGAAGCGCGTCCGTCAAGCAGGTCACCTGTGATAAAGTGACCGTCCGTGACGCTCAGCTTCTGACACGATATGAAACTCTGCCAATTCAAAACCAAAGCATCTCAGCAGCAAAGAGTCGGTATTCTCGTCGGTGACGGCGTACTTTACGACGTTGCCGAGTTGGCGCGCGTGGCTCAGAGCGCGGGCGATAAGGTATCCGGGTGGCTGTTGGAAGCAGACAGCACTTTGGCTGTGATCAAACGCGGGTCTGACGCGATTTCGGAGATTGCTGCGCTGGTTGACAGTAGCGGGCCACTAGCCGATCGCGAGGGGGCCACAGCGTACGTGATCGACGCGGACGAATTTTTGCCGGCCACATATCCTTCAAAGATTATGGCCATCGGGCGCAATTACGCGGAACACGCCTCAGAGGGTGGCGCCGATCTGCCGAAGGCCCCGCTACTTTTCAATAAACTGCCGAATGCCTTGAGTGCGCACGGCGCTCCCATCGTGTTGCCGTCCATCAGCGAACAGGTAGACTTCGAGGCCGAACTCGCGGTCGTGATTGGCAAGACAGCCAAACGGGTCAGCGAAGCGGACGCTCTCAACTATATCTTCGGCTACTCGCTCATCAACGATGTCAGCGCGCGTGACTTGCAGTTCGGCGACGGCCAGTGGACGCGCGGCAAGAGCCTGGATACGTTTGCGCCGCTGGGCCCGTTCATCACGACGCGCGATGAGATTGATGACGTGCAGTCGCTGAAGATTGAAGGTGTGCTGAACGGCCAGGTGATGCAGTCATCGAATACTTCGAAGATGATCTTTCAGGTCGCGCATCTCGTTTCTTATCTTTCGCAGGGCATCACGCTCGAGCCCGGTGATGTGATCGCCACCGGCACGCCTGACGGTGTCGGCATCTTTCGCAAGCCGCCGGTCCTGCTGAAGCCGGGTGATGTTTTTGAGGTGAAGATTGAGAAGCTCGGTACACTTCGAAATCCGGTGGTCGCGGCGGATTGATTGTGTCAGAACCGGGAGCGGTAGCGACCGGATCAAGAGACTTCTCCCATCGATTAACGCAGCCACAGTCGATTTTTTGGCTATCTTTGTTCCTAAGAGAAGCTTTATGATCCGGTCGCTACCGCTCGCGGTTCTGACACATGCGCATCTGGATCGATCTCGCTAATTCTCCACACGTCCCATTTTTTCATGCGCTGATTCCGAAATTCACTGAACGCGGCCATACGGTTGAAATCACGGCGCGTGATTTCGCGCAGACTATTGAGCTGGCCACGCAAGCCGGAATGATGGCCCATGTGATCGGCGGTCACGGCGGTCGATCGATTGCCGGAAAAGCAGGAAACCTTTTGGGACGTGCGTCGGCCTTGCGCAAGTGGGCGCGCGGCCGCGGCCTCAATCTCGCCGTCAGTCATAATTCGTACGCGCAAATTGCCGCGGCGGCAGCATTGGGGATCAAGAGCGTGACGTTGATGGACTACGAGCATCAACCCGCCAACCATTTTGCGTTTCGCACCGCTTCGCGCGTGATCGTGCCGAACGCTTTTCCCCAATCGGAGTTGGCCAAATTTGGCGCGTCAACTCGCAAAGTGAAGCGCTATCACGGTACCAAAGAAGATGTGTATCTCGCAGATTTCATTCCCGATCCTTCCTTCCCCGAGACATTGCGCAAATTGAATATTGCGAGCGATGATGTGCTGGTCGTGGCGCGACCACCGGCCCGAGAGGCCCTCTATCATCGGTTCGAGAATGAGTTGTTCGATGAATTGATTGCGCACTTGAATTCACAACCAACGATCAAGATTGTCATGCTCCCGAGGTCTGCTGCGCAGCGCGCAGATTACGAGAGTCGCGCGCTGGCCAATCTGATCATCCCCACCGATGTGCTCGATGGCGCGAACCTGATTGCCGCGGCCGACCTGGTTGTGAGCGCCGGCGGCACCATGAATCGCGAGGCCGCGGCGCTGGGCGTTCCCGCCGTGAGTATCTATGCAGGCAAGTGGGCTGCGATTGATGAAGCACTGATTCACGAACGACGGCTGCAGCGAATCAGTTCGCGGAAAGAGATTGAAAAGTTAAGCGTCGGTAAAAAATCAGGACTCAACGCGCGCGGCGCCATCGAAGTGCGTGCAGAGGTTGTGAATCTGATTTTGGAGTAGCTCCCCAAACCGAATGAAAGCGCAAACCCTGGTCACCGATTTCACCAACGCCAGCGCGGTGCGCGTTCCGGCCCGCGCGCCGCGTTGGGTCGTGCCGCTGGTGAAGGTTGGGCTGTTGCTGGGTGACGCGACGCTGGCGTTGTTCTGTTTCGTGGCGGCTTTCTACGTGCGGCATTACCAATCGATTATTCACCGCAGCGCCGGCGGCTCGCTGAGTTGGAGCCGCGACTTTGCACCTTACGCCGTGCTGCTGCCATTGATTATTCCCATTCGCCTGCTGTTGCTTCGTTACTATGACCTTTACCGGGTGCGGGGAGAATTTTCGTTCGTCGATGACATCGCCAGTGTGTTCAAGGCCACAGCCATCAGTTCGCTGTTGATAGTCGCAGCCGCGTTCATGTATCGCGGCGGCGTCGCCTTTCGCACCTTCTCGTATTCGCGTGGAATTTTTCTGCTGGATTTTTTGTTGGTCTTTGCGAGTATCAGCGCCATGCGCATGGCCTTTCGCACGGGACAAATAATGGTGCGGCGGCGCGGCATCAACTTAATTCCGACGCTAATTGTCGGCCGTGGCGCTGAAGCGGCGGTCTGCATTCACGAGATGCGCGCGCGTCCCGAGCTGGGTTATCGCGTCATCGGCATTGTCGATAATGAACGGGCGCGCGTCACAGCCGGCGCCAGCTTCGAAGGCGTGCCGGTTATCGGCAGCATGGAAACTCTGCCCGAGGTGATCCGCGAGTCGCGCGCAAATGAAGTCATCATCTCGGATCCAAATGTGCCGGGTGAAAAACTTTTCGATGTGATGATCCAAACCGGCCGGCGTCGCGGCGTCGAGTTTCGCATTGCGCCGACCCTGCTCAATTGCCTGCCGAGCAAAACCGAGATCGATCAGGTCGGCTCGCTGCCGATGGTGACCTTGTTCCGTTCGCCGCTGTCGAGTGGAGCCCGCGTCGTCAAACGAGCTTCGGATTTGTTCATCGCGACGCTGGCGTTGGTCGTCCTGTCACCGCTGTGGTTGCTGATTGCGCTGCTCATCAAGTTGGATTCGCGTGGGCCGGTTTTTTACAAGCAGGAGCGCGTCGGCATGGACGGGCGCATTTTCCTTTTCTATAAGTTTCGTTCGATGCAGGTTGGATCGGATGACGCGACGCACCGCGAGTATCAACGCGCTTACATCAGTGGCCGCGCCGAGTCGAACCTCGGCGACGACGAACGGCCGGTTTTCAAATTGCGCGCCGACACACGAATTACGCGCGTCGGGCGCCTGCTGCGCAAAACGAGCCTCGATGAGTTGCCGCAACTTTTCAACGTTATGCGTGGCGACATGAGCGTGGTCGGCCCACGACCTCCGATTCCTTATGAAGTTGAGAATTATCAGCTGTGGCACCGGAAGCGGCTCGACATGAAACCGGGTATCACCGGATTGTGGCAAGTCTCGGGACGCAACCGTTTGCCGTTTGATGAAATGGTGCGGATGGATTTGTACTACATCGAGAATTGGTCGCTGCTGCTTGATATCAAGATCATCCTGCAGACGCTGCCGGTAATGTGGCGGGGCGAAGATGCATATTAAGTTTTGAATTTTGAATTCGACTTGAGAGGGTGCAATGGGCACTTCAGATCTTAAACGCGAACTGTTGCGACACACGGTCGCGACTTTGGCTTATCGGGGTGGTAAAGCTGTCCGGGGCACTGACGGCTCGTTTGCATCGTTCAAAGCTTCAGAGACCACGCGCACGCCGGCGCAAATTCTGGCGCACGTGGGCGATCTGTTCGACTGGGCTTTATCGATGGCGAAAGGAAACGAGACCTGGAACAATTCCGAGCCGCTCGAGTGGCCTCAGGAGATTGATCGGTTTCATACAGCGTTGAAGAGTTTCGATGATTATCTCGCTTCCGATGCTGAGCTGTCCGCCACCTGTGAACGACTGTTTCAAGGACCGATTGCTGATGCGCTGACTCACGTCGGGCAACTGACCATGCTGCGGCGCATCGCGGGCGACCCGATGAAAGGCGAAAACTATTCGCGGGCGAAGATCGAAGCGGGGCGGGTGGGCGCCGATCAGGAAACGCCGAAGCGCGAGTTTGATTGAGAATCAGAAGCCCGAGCGTGAGGGAGGGTTCGTGTCGCATTCAAGCTTCGGGGAATCCGAGCGAGCCTCCCCTCACGGTCGGGCTTCTGACACATTGCTCATTTTTCATGTCGGCGTTAGCATCTCTCCGATTCAAATGAGGACGCCCCGACGTCTCGTCAGCAATAAGATCACAAGGAGACTTGGGGTATGAATAAAGTGCGAAAGATCGCCGTTGTATTCGCAGTCGTGGTGCTAAGTGGCGTTGCCGCCCACTCACAGACAAAGCCTGTACCGCCGGAGCAGGACGTAGAAGTCCTCCGCATTAATACGAAGCTGGTGACGGTTCCCGTCAGCGTGGCCGATCGACAGGGAAGATTTATCGCCGGATTGAAAGACTCGCAGTTTCATCTTTTCGAAAACGGAGTCGAGCAAAAGATCGCGTTCTTTGATAATGCTGAGAGTCCTTTCACGGTCGCGCTGATGCTTGATACAAGTGACTCGACGAAAGCGCGGCTCGGCGAGATTCAGCAGGCGGCCCTGGCTTTTCTCGATCAGTTGCGCGAGAACGATCGCGTCTTGATCGTCTGTTTTGATCGCCAGATACGTGAAGCGAGCGCAATAACTTCCGATCGACAGAAGTTGCGGGAATCGATTCTGCAAGCGCGTACCGGCGGCGGTACGGCGCTCTACAGCACGGTCGACGAAGTCATGAAACAGCGACTAAAAAAGATTTCGGGACGAAAAGCGATCGTTTTGTTCACAGATGGTGTCGACACATCCAGCTCCGTAGCGACTTACGAAAGCACTTTGTATGCTGCGCAAGAGCTCGACGCGCTCGTCTTCTCGATTCAATACAACACCTATGCTGATGTGATTTCGACCGCGAATGTGCCAAATAGAATCCAGGTCCTGACGGCGAAGGGTGAGCCCATGAATGTCGCTTACGATCGCGCGAACCGCTATCTGCGATCGTTGAGTGACCAGACCGGAGGCCGCTTTTACGGCGCCGAAAGCGGGAAGCGTTTGACTGAGGTGTTCGCGGCCATCGCGCAGGAACTCAGGCAGCAATACAGCATCGGCTACTATCCCGCGGACAGTGGCAAGACAGAACGCTCGATCAAGGTAAAAGTGGATGCGCCGGACGTTACGGTCCGCGCGCGCAAGGCGTTTCGCTACAGATCGGCGAATGAGCGCATCGACAAACCGTACGCGTTGACCAGTCAAACTCGCATGCGACGGTTTTGACAAAACCTACTCATTGGTTCATTTGCTCATTGACTCATTGTTCATAAAAAAATGAACCAATGAGCCGATGGGTCAATGAGCAAATCGTTATCGCCACTTCAGAAGGAGAAACTATGCGATCACTTCAGATCATCACGGTCGCCGGCATCATCGTCTGTTTGTTCGCAGGTATGACTATGGGACAGGAGCAGGAGACGCAGGAACCTACCAACCGAACCATGCGCCCGATCGTGCGCGGCCAGCACTTCGCGGTCGCTTCGATGAAGGCCGAAGCCACCCGGGCGGCTGAGCGAATTCTGGAGAAAGGCGGCAACGCCTTTGACGCGATCGTGGCGGGCCAGGCCGTGCTCGGTTTGGTCGACGGCGCGATGAACGGCATCGGCGCAGACGCGACGTTGCTCGTTTATGACTCGAAGACGAAGAAGGTCTATTCGATCAATGCTGAAGGCACGGCGCCGAAGCTGGCCACGATCGAGTGGTATAAAGCACACAACAACGGCAAGCTGCCGATCAATGATTCGTTGCTGGCGGGCACCGTGCCCGGCTGCATCGATGCGTGGTACGTGCTGCTCGATCGCTGGGGAACGATGAGCTTCGGCGACGTGCTGAAAGAAGCTATCGATTTGGCCGCGAATGGATTTCCCGCCGGCGATTCATTCGCTCGCGCCGCGGCGACGACGCAGAAGATTCGTAAGTATCCGACCAGTGCAAAAGTTTATTTGCCCAACGGCGCGGCGCCGAAAGCCGGCGAGATCTTTCGTAATCCTGATCTCGCTCGCACTTTGAAGCGACTGGTTGAGGCGGAAACACTGGCAAAGCGCCAAGGTCGTCATGCAGCACTGAAAGCTGCGCGTGATCGTTTTTACAAAGGCGACATCGCGCGCGAGATGGCGGCGTTCTCAGAAGCGAACGGCGGATTGTTCCGTTATGAAGACTTCGCCAACTACACCGCGAAGATCGAAGATCCCGTCTCGATCGATTATCGCGGATACCAAATCTACAAAAACGCTTCCGCCTCACAGGGCCCGGCGGAATTATTCGCGCTGCGAATTCTCGAAGGCTATGACCTGAAGGCAATGCGCCACAACAGCGCTGACTACATTCACACCAGCGCGGAAGCGATGAAGCTGGCGATGGCCGATCGCGAGAAATATCTCGGCGATACCGACTTCATCAAGATTCCGTTCGAGGGATTATTGTCGCGCGAATACGCCGCCGATCGCCGCGCGATGATTGACAAGAACTCTGCCTCGCTGGCGTTTCGCGCGGGTAACGCGGAAAAATTTGCCAGCGACAAAACACCGCTCGATCGTCCCGTAAAAGTGACGATTGCCGGCGAAGCCGATCACGAAGGCGATACCAGTTACATCGCCGTCGTCGATAGCGCGCGCAACATGATCAGCTTTACGCCAAGTCTGCACAGCGCCTTCGGTACCGGTGTCGTGATGGGAAACCTCGGATTCATCTTCAACTGCCGCGGCGATTACTACACGCTGAATGAGGGCGAGGCGAACGCGCTCGCTCCCGGCAAACGTCCGCGCAGTACTCTGCAAGGCACGCTTGTCATGAAAGAGGGCCAACCGTATCTGGTGATGGGTACGCCCAGCGCCGACAACCAGGTGCTTTTGACGATGCAGACGTTGCTGAACATCATCGACTTTGGGATGAATGTGCAGCAGGCGATTGAATCTCCGAAATGGCTGACGCGAGCATTCCCGGCTTCGCCTTTTCCACACACAATGTACCCGGGCGATTTGTCGGTCGAAGCGCGCGTGCCGGAAGACGTGCGCAAACAACTTCAGGCACTGGGTCACAAGCTGCGCGTCACGGGCGCCTGGTCGGACGGATCATTGGCCGCGATCGTGGTCGATCCAAAATCCGGCGTGCTGAACGCCGGGACCGACCCGCGCACAGAAGCGTACGCCTGGGCCTGGTGACGTACTAATTCCCACCGCCCTACATGCAAGTCCGCGTTGCCCGGGACAAAAAGCCCCACGACTGTCTCCGTGTTGACGCCGTTCCGTCTTCCCGTGCGCGGTGGAACGGTGCTTGCTCATATCTTCGCCTCTACGAAGGCACCCCGGGCCAAAGAACCTGAAATGCAAATCACGAAACACAATGGAGGCAAGATGAAGACACAGTTAGCCAGACTTAATAAAGTCGCCATTCTCTCTCTCCTGCTTATCGGAATTGGCGTGGCCGCAAGCACCAGCGCCGCGGCGCAGAGACGAAATCGTTGGGACAGCTATCCGAATTGGGGCGGTTCTTATCAGTTGCGCGAGACGGCGCTCAACGCCGGTTACAACGAAGGCCAAAAGCAGGGCAAAGATGATCGCGCGCACAATCGTTATCGCAACCCGTCGGAATTCAGTGCATACCAGAACGCCGACCATGATTACAGCTCGCGCCTCGGCGATCGCGATCTGTATCGCCGCTATTATCAGGCAGCGTTTGAAAACGGATACAACACCGAGAATCCGAACAACTACAGCAATCGCAACGACCGTTACAGCCGCGACAATCGTGATCGTGATCGCAACGACCGCAATGATCGCTGGGGCCGCGATTGGAACCGCTACGGCAATTGGGGTGGGAATTCTGAAATGCGGCAGACTGCCCTGAACGCTGGTTACAACGCCGGCCAGAAGGAAGGCCACAACGATGCTCGTCGCGGTCGTCACCGCAGCTATTCCGATTTCAGCGAATACCGCAACGGTACGACGGACTACAAATCGAGTTACGGCGATCGCGCGTTGTACCAGCGCTATTTCCGTCAGGGGTTTGAGAATGGTTACGAGGACGGGTACCGCGGGTACTAAGTGTCAGAAGCCCGACCGTCAGGAAGGGCTGCTTACGAGTAACGCCACTTAGTTCGAATCGAGCCCGGTCGCAAGGCCGGGCTCTTCTTGTTTGCAAAAACTGCATCATTGACAGCCTCTCCGATCAATATAAAATCCTTGGGCACTATGAAACGTGAAAACTCAATAAAAGAATTCAAGGACAAACGACCAGCGCGTGCAGTGATTTCTGAAAAGGAAGCGCTCAAACGCATGAAGGAGTTTTCCAAACGAAGGGAGCAGTTCCTTGCCACTGGTCGAACGGGCAAGGGTCGAAGTGTACGTCCCTGACCTGCCCGCACCTCACTACCGTAATTTGCTTCTGTCTTTTGAGGAAGAATTCACCTACGCATTTGGGGGCTGCACGATTGTGCCGGCCCTGGATGGAACTTACTTGTCGCAATCGGGCTTGAAAATCTCCGATCGAGTTAACCTCATATACACCGATCTGCCGGTCGCACTATCAACAAACTTTGACCATGCGGCTCGATACGCTGACGAGCTAAGGGAAGCAGCGTTAGATGTACTGAACGAAGAAAGTGTCCTGGTAACGATGGGGCAGCTCTTTCATGCCGTGGACTAAATGATGCCGAGGGCCGAAAGGACTGGCTCCGAAAACTTCATTTCGTTTCGCCAGCCAGCGCCACCTCCAACAACACAATTTTCTTAATCCCTTTATAAATCGGTTCGATCTCGCAATTCTCAGCAAGACTATGCGAGCCGTCGCATGGCCCGGCGCCGGTGGAAATCGCGGAGATGCCGGCGAGCAGCGCCACGTTACCGTTGTTCGATCCGGCGTTGGTGATCGGCGGATCAAAACCCATGACGCGATGCACTGCTTCGGACATGCGGATCAGATACGATTCGCGATGACCGGGAATCGACGCGGCCGATGATTTCGAAATGACGTCGGTCTTCACGGTCATGCCGGCCTTCGTAGCTTCTTCATCGACGATCGCTTTGATCTTTGATTCGAGATCAGCGAGCACGTCATTCGAAGTCGAACGCAAGTCGACGGTGAACCACGCGTCCGCTGCTTTCGCGTTGACGACTTCCGATCCGCCGAGCATGCCAATATTGAGATTGGACGAAGGAGTCGTCGGCACCGGCAATTGATAGATGCGTTCGATCGCGCGCGCCAGCGGCAACGTCGCGGAGTATGGCGGCGTGCGCGAGCGCGTGTGGCCGCCGGGCCCGATGAAGTGATGCCGGTACCAGTTGATGCCGATGCCGGCATAGGTGAATCCTTCGTAACCTCCATCGAGCGCGACGTAATGCGTAATCTTCGCCTTGTTCTCGTTGACGTAGGTACTGACACCTTTGAAGGTTGTTTCTTCTTCGACGGTGAAGACGAAAACCAGGTCGCCCTTGGTCTTGATCTTCGCGTCGTTGAGTGCGCGAATCGTCGCGAGCAGTGCTTCGACATTGCGGGTGTCATCGCCAATCCCCGGTGCGTAGACTTTTCCTTCGCGAACTGTCGCTTTGATTTGCAGGCCCGGCTGAAAGACGGTATCCATGTGCGCGTCAAAAACAATCATCGGACCGCCGCCCGTTCCTTTGCGCACCGCTACGAGATTGCCGGCGGAATCGTAATGAATGTCGTCGAGATGATAAGCGCGCAAAAGAGTCTCGATATATTTCGCGCGCTGCTGCTCATGTCCCGACGGCGCGTTGATTTCGGTAAGCGCGATCCATTCACGCAAAATCTCCGCATGATTACGATCGATGTAATCGTTCGCAGTTTTAAGATCGGCACGATTTGAAATCGCCTGCACTTGTTCGATGTACTCGGGAACAGTCTTAACCTGCGCGTGTGTGAAGCCGGTGATGATGAGGACCAAAGACAGAAGCGAAATTGTTCGTCGCATGTGTTTCCGTTGAAGAGTCTATATAATCCGAGCTTCGCGATTCTAAACGAAATCAACCACAGAGGACACAGGGAAACCATCAACCGCAAACGCGAGATCACTCCGGGGCCGCTCGGCATTTGGTTGGAGCGCGCAATCCTCGCGACGATTTTTCTTTTTGTCGTCGCCGCTCCGAATTCAATCGCCGCTACACAGACCGCGTGGCTGCTCGGAATGTTGTTCTGGGTGTTGCGACTCTTCGTTTGGCCGCGACCCAAACTGTATCGCACGCCGATCGATTACCCGATTTTCGCTTTCTTTCTGCTCACCGGTTTATCGTCGATCCTTTCGTACGAAACGACGGTTTCAATCGGCAAGATGCGCGCGGCCTCGCTGTTCCTGATCGTTTATTTTGTAGCTGAGAACGTCGTCTCGCCGAGAATCCTGCGACTGCTGGTGATCCTCCTGATCGCCGCCACGATGGTTAATGTCCTTTTTGTCTTCGGACAATTGGCAGTGGGCCGCGGTATTACGATTTACGGCGTGGGCCCGGGCAGTCCTTTGACCGACGCGCGCTTGGTTTCACGAACACACAACCAGCCGATCCCCATCGTCGATGGCGACACAATCGAAAAAGTGGATGGCCACTGGATTCGCCGGGTTGACGATTTGACTGACGCGCTCGAACAGTCTGAAAAAAAGACGCCGGTGGAAGTGCAGATTTATCGGGTCGAGTGGATCGCAACTTTGAAAATCCCGCGCGGTCATTTGCTTCCCGGCGCAACGCCGGAAGAGCGCCTCGGGATTCAGCGCTGGTCGACCGGTCGCGACCGGCGCGCCACCGGTTTCTACGATCACTGGACCACCTACGCCGAGAGTTTGCAGTTAATCGGATCAATCGCGCTGGGTCTCTTCGTCGCGCTGCCCCGCAAGCGAAGCCGCAATGCAATCATGCTGGGCGCTGCCATCATCGGCATCGGGGGCGCGTTGCTGCTGACGGTGACTCGCGCCTCCTGGCTCTCGTTTCTACTGTCGGCAATTTTAATCGCCTCCCTCGGCTTAAGTCGCCGCGCGTTGGTTGTCATTGCCGCGTGTGCGATTCCAGTCGTGCTCGCCGGTTTGTTTGTGCTTCATCAAAAACGAAACGTGGGATTTTTTGATCAGAAAGATGATTCGATCGCCTGGCGCCAGAAGATCTGGCGTGAAGGATTTCACCTGCTCACCAGCAACCCGCGTCACCTCGCTGTCGGCGTCGGCATGGATTCAATCAAATCGCACTGGCGCGAATGGGATCTGTTTGAAGGTGGCAGGCTGCCGATGGGCCATATGCATTCCGACTATTTGCAGCTGGCGCTGGAGCGTGGCGTGCCGACGTTGATTGCCTGGTTAATTCTGTTGGGAACATATGCGTGGACACTCTGGAAGACGCGGCGCAGAGTCTCGCAAGAAGATTGGATCGAGAGAGGAATCGTGCTGGGTGCGCTGGGCGGCTTGCTTGGCTTCATGTGTAGCGGCGTGGTGCATTACAACTGGGGCGATTCGGAAGTAGTGATGATTTTTTATTTGATTATGGGATTGAGTTTGGTGGTCGAGAGAAGTGTGAGAACGGAAGAGATACCGGGCGGATCAAACGCCGTGACTTAATCACTCGTTCCCGTCAAGAAGTACGCGCAAACATTCCGCGCCGGGCACTTCTCACAAAGCGGGCGATTCGTCTTACATACTTCTTTCCCGTGCTGCCTTAACAGCAGGTACGCGTCAATCAACCAATCGTAATCGCCACCTAATTGATCTTTGATTGCTTCCTGCACTGATCGATAAGACGCCGAATAATTCTTTTTCTCTTCGCCGAAACCAAGACGCAAAAGCACTCGCAGTCCATTTGACTCGAGACCAAGCACCGGGTGACTGCGCGTAAACAGCAGAATTTTCTCAGCGCTGGGTTCACCGATGCTGGGGAATTTCTGAAAAGCCTTCTTTGCTTTCGGCAGCGGCAGGTTCAAAGCCGACTTTGGATCGCCGTTAAATTCATCCATGGCGATGAGCGCCAGTTCGCGCAGACGCGCCGCTCGCCTTTCCGGTTGTACGCCGCTGAGTGCAGCGACACGCAGTAAGGCGTCGTTAGACGCGGCGAGAATTTCGTGCGGCCTGGTTCCGACGGATGCGCGCAACAGTGCGAATGCTTCGGCGCGGCGTTCGTCGCTGACCAGATACGCGACGTTCTCCCAAAGAATCAATTCGAACGGATCGGTGGTGATTGGCGGGGCCGGCTTGCCGTAAAACCGGGCGAGCACGCTGACGATCTTCCGGAGACTCGCACGCGTCGTCATCGCTCAAGGGGATCAAGCGACTTCGCGCGGGACTTCGCTCATCAACGCGACGAAATTGCCCTCTGAGTCTTTAAAATCAGCAAGCCACAGATCGTAAGTCGGCATCGGCGCGACGAGGTGCGGTTTGACGATGAATTCGACGCCGCGCGCTTTGAATGTTTCGTAGACGCGTTCGATGTCTTCCACCTTGTAGTAAATGATCGACGAAGGATGATCGAGCTCGGGCCGGTCCGCGATGCCCAGCATGATACGTATGCCGCCACAGTCGAAGAAGGCCATACCCGGCGGCGCCTGGAACAAAAAGGTCATGCCCAGCGTGTCGCGATAGAACGCGATGGCGCGGTCGAGGTCTTTGACGTTCACGAAAATCTGACCAATTTGATTCAGGGTCGGCCCAATCGGGATGGGTGCGGTCAAGATGTTCTCTCCTTATGTAGCGCAAGTTGTTAACTTGCGTGTGCACGGTTTCTGCAACCAGCGACTTTCGTATAGCACGGGCAGTAACGTATTATCAACACTCTTTCTTAAACGAATCAGATGAAAAACTTTGTTCGCGGCTCGCTATTTCTTATTACGCTGTTGCTCGTTTCCGGTTTCACAGAGTGCTACAAACCCGTGACCAAGAGCCAGTTGCCGGAGCACATCAAGACAGTCGCGGTGCCCGCCTTTCAGAACAACGCGCTACGTTACAAAATCGAGCATCGGTTCACGCGCGCAGTGATGGACGAGTTGATTCACCGCGGCCACGGCATTCGTGTGCAGAGCGACCGCGAAGGCGCGGACGCAGTAATCGACGGCGTCGTCAAGACGTTCGGATTTTCCGGCGTACTGCTCGATGACAAAGGTCGCGCGAGAATTTTTGAAGTGACCATCACGGCTGCCGTCACAGTGCGCGATCAGCACGACAACCGCGTGCTCTATGACAATCAGAATTTTATCTTCCGCGGCGAGTTTGAATTCGCGAACGACCCGCGCAATTTCTTCAACGAGGAAGACCCGGCGGTGTTGCGTATCGCTCGCAGCTTCGCTGAATCGATCGTCTCCACACTCATTAACGGCTTCGGCGTAAAGAATGAGAAGTGAGCAATGGTGTCAGAAGCCCGACCGTCAGGGAGGGCTCCGCTGACCGTAGACACCTTGAATTTCCAGGTAGCCCTCGCTGACGGTCGGGCTTCTGACACTCCAACATCATGGCTACCCGCGCGCGCAATGACCTCGGACAATCGCTGAAGAAAGGACAGATCGAACCTGTTTATTTTCTTTATGGCGAAGAAACCTATCTGCGCGATGCTGCCAAAGATCAGATTGTCGAAGCCGCTTTGACCGGTACACTGCTGCGCGAATTCAACGATTCGACTTTCGATCTCCTGACCGACGATATACGCGACGCGATCGCTGCGGCCGAGCAATTGCCGCTGATGTCTGAGCGGCGCGTGGTCGTCGTCAAGAACCTCAACAGGCTTGAGGGTCGAAAGAAATTCGACGACGCCGAAGATGACGATGTCAGTCTGGCCGCGCAGATATTGATGGATTATCTGCAACGTCCGGTTGCGACCTCGGTCGTCATCTTCACCAGCGATGAGATCGACAAACGGCGCAAGTACGCGAAGTTTTTGCTGACCGGAGCGGCTTACGAATTCAAGCCGCTTCAGCAGAAAGAATTGCCGTCGTGGATTCGCGATTATCTGCGATCGCTGGATACCGAAATCGATCCGGCGGCGATGAGTATCCTCACTGAATCACTCGCCAGTGATCTGGTCACTGTCAAAAATGAATTGAACAAGCTGGCGACGGCGGCGCTGCCTTCTCGCCGGGTCACGGCCGGTCTGGTCGAACAACTTTCGCGGCGCTCGCGCGAGCACATGAACTGGGACCTCACCGACAGCATCGTGTCACGCAATCGCCGCCAAGCTGTGCGCGTGTTGCGGGAATTGTTGGACGACGGCGCTGAGCCGGTGTTACTCACCGCCGTGATTGCCGGAACGTTTCGGCGGATGGGGCTGGCGAAAGAATTGTCGATTCGCGGCGCTTCGCCGGGCGAAATCTTCAGCGAAGTGCGGGTTCCTTCTTTCAAACAGCGCGACTATCTGGCGATGCTGAATCGAATCGATCCCCACAAGCTGTCACACATCATTCAACGCATCGCCGAAACGGACCTCGCGATCAAGACCTCCAAGGCCACGCCACGCATGCAGATGGAAATGCTGGTGTGCGAATTGATGATTTAGTCCGCTACCAGTAAACTATCTTCATCCCTCGAAAAAGTTTGGCCCCTTAAGTTTTGGCCTGGTCGTCGTTTGCCCTCGCCAGAATCCCATTCAAACACGTCGCAACTGAATCGTCCCAGGATTTGGCGGCCGCGCAAAACCGTTTCATTTATGAGTCTGGCCAAATCCGTTTCGACAACTGCTCTCCTTTTGGTGTCCGCCATCACCGGATTCTCGCAGCTGACGCGCAACCGGGCGCCCAACACCGAGTCGCCAACACAGACGCCTGATCGATCGACAACTTCCCCCCCGCGTCCCGCGCCGTCGTCGCCGATCATGCCGCTAATGAATGGCCAACAAGTTCCAGGCGCGGCCAGGACCAGCCCGGCGGTCTCCAGCCTCAGCCTGGAGCAGGCGATTGCCCTGGCGTTGGACAACAATCTGGCGACGTTGTTGGCGAAAGAGCGTCAGAACGAAGCCCGTGGTTTTCAAAAAGAGGCGCGGTCGGGGCTCTTGCCGAACATCTCCGGAACTGCGTACCAGGCGAGCCTGACTGAGAATCTCGCCGCACTCGGATTCACCGGCGCGAAGTTTCCCGGGTTCACCTCGACCTTCATTGGTCCATTCAAGAATTTCGACGCGCGTGCGCGTTTTCAGCAGACCATCTTCAACCTGAGTGTGCTGCGAAATTATCAGGCCGGCCGTGCCGGTGTGCGCGCCGCGCAATTTGAAGAAGCGATTGCGCGCGAGCAAGTCGCGACCGCGGCGGCGCTCGCCTATCTGGAAACGATGCGCGCTGATCGCTCCGTTGCCGCCGCCGAAGCGAACCTTAGTCTGGCGCAAACTCTTTTGAAGCTGGCCCAGGACCAGCGCGACGCCGGCGTGGCTACGGGTGTCGACGTCACGCGGGCGCAGACGCGGCTGGCTCAGGAACAAGTGCGCGTGTCGCGCGCGCAAACTGATGACGAAGAAGCCCGTCTGCAACTGCAAAGAATTGTAGGGCTCCCCTTGGGCAGTCCGTTTTCGCTGAGTGACCCGCTGCGATTCGCTGCCGACGCGTTGCCCACCATCGAAACAGCGGTGGCTACCGCGGAAGACACGCGCGCTGAAATCCGCGCCGCGGAAGCACAGCTCAACCTCAATCACCTCGAAGCCAGTGCGGCGCGGGCGGAGCAATTGCCGTCGCTGGAGTTTCTGGGAGACTACGGCATCAGCGGCGTGACTCCGGTGACGTCGGCCTTGCCGACACGTCGTTATGCGATTCAACTTGACGTTCCGATTTTCAACGGAGGCCTGACGCGCGGCCGAATTCAAGTGGCAACCGCGCGCGAGCGTGAAGCCCAATTGCAACTCGATACGGTGCGCGGCCAGGTTAGCGAAGATGTGCGGCTGGCGTATGCAGCTTTGGGCACCACGGCTGACACGGTGCGCGCCGCTGATCAAACCGTCACGCTGGCCGAGCGCGAATTGCAGATGGCCCAGGATCGATATCGCGCCGGTGTGGGTGACAGCATTGAATTAGTAACGGCCCAAACGACCCTGGCGAACGCGCGGCTGGATCAAGTCACGGCGCTGGCCGCTTACAACGGCGCGCGACTGAATTTGGCGGCAGCCTTGGGACGCGCGCAAAGCTTCAGGTGGTAAATGCCAGAAGCCCGCGCGTGAGCAAGGGCTCCTGGCGACGCACACGAGCTTATCGATTGAAGAGCCCTCCCTTAACGGTCGGGCTTCTGACACGAAATGGCAGACGACACAAACAATCACACGCCGGAAGAGGCGGAAGCGCATCAGCCGGAGCCTGCGATCGTCGACGAATACGGCGAGCCGCTGGCTGATGAACACGAACACGTTCGCAAACGTCCGCTTTACAAGCGGCCGATATTTTTGATAACCGCGGCGGTAATCCTTTTGCTCATCATCGTCTTTGGTGTGCGCTATTGGGCCTACGCTCGTTCGCACGAATCGACCGACGATGCCTTCGTCGATGGGCACATCATTCAAGTCAGTCCCAAAGTTCCGGGTTACGTGCTCAAGGTTTATGTCAGCGACAACCAAAACGTGAAGGCGGGTGATTTGATTGCCGAAATCGACGCGCGCGATCTGCAAGCCAAGGTCGATCAAGCCAGAGCCGCATTGACGGCTGGTCTCTCGCAGCAAAAGCAGGCGCGGACGCAGGTCAACCTCACCCGCGCGACGACTCGCGCAAATGTGCGCCAGGCCGCTGCGGGTGTGCAGCAGGCGCGTTCGGGCGTGACTGGTGCGCGCGCCGGGGCCGCTTCCGAGCGCAGCCGGACAGCCCAATCAACAGCCGGCATCAACACGGCCGAAGCCAACATGCAGCAGGCGCGCGCGCAACTTTTAGCGGCGCAGGCCGAAGCGACGCGCGCCAACGCCGACGTGCAACGCTACCAGGCCCTGTTTGATAAAGACGAAGTTTCACGACAGAGACTCGATCAGGCAATCGCGACGGCGCGCACCGCGAACGCGCAAGTCGAGGTCGCAAACGAAAGAGTGGCCGCGGCCGAAACGCAGATTAGCGCGGCGCGCGCCGCCACCTCAGCGCAAGCTTCAACCGCGCAGCGCGCGGAGTCGCAGGTCGGCGCAGCCCAGGCGCAAGTGAACGAGGCGCTGGGCCGGCTGGCGCAGGCGAACACCGCGCCGCAACAAGTCGCGGTCAGTGAAGCGCAGGCCGCATCAGCCGGCGCGAACCTCGAACAATTGCAGGCGGCAGTTGACGAAGCCGAATTACAACTTTCATACGCGAAGATCTATGCGCCGGAATCCGGTCGCGTCACGCGCAAATCAATCGAAGTAGGCGCGCTGGTGCAGGTGGGCCAGCCGCTAATGGCGATCGTACCGGGTGATGTCTGGGTGACGGCGAACTTCAAAGAGAACCAGATTGGCAGCATTCGTCCCGGCCAACCGGTGGAGGTGACCGTCGATGCTTATCCCGGCAAAGTCTTCAAAGCGCACGTGGACAGTATCCAGTCGGGCACCGGTTCAAGGTTTAGTTTGATTCCACCTGAGAACGCGACGGGAAGTTACGTGAAGGTGGTGCAACGTGTGCCGGTGAAGATCGTGTTCGAACCGAATCAGATCGATTCGCAGCATTTGCTTGCGCCCGGCATGTCGGCGGTGCCGGAAGTTCAGATTAAGTAAGAGATCATTTGTCATTGGACATTGTCATTTGCGAAGTGCTGCGTCATGGAGTCAGTACGATCCGCGTCAGCGGATGGGTTAACGATGCGCCGCATTTCTATGAGGTCGTTTGATCTCATCCGCTAACGCGGATGGACTGACTCGGTAGCGTGGCGCCATCACAAATGACAAATAGTCTGTTCGTAGCTTTATGAGCACGCGCACACCACAACCCTGGACTCCTGCTTTCAACCCCTGGCTAATCGCGGCTTCGGTAATGCTGGCGACGTTCATGGAGGTACTCGATACCTCGGTCGCGAACGTGGCGCTGCCGCACATCGCCGGCAACCTGTCGGCAACGCCCGAAGAAGCGACGTGGGTGCTGACGAGTTATCTCGTCTCGAACGCGATCATTCTGCCGGCGGCGAATTGGCTGGGCCGGTACTTCGGGCGTAAACGCTTCCTCATCGTCTGCATCATCCTTTTCACGCTGTCGTCAGCGGTGTGTGGGGCGGCGGCGAGTCTCGGTATGCTGATTGTCGCCCGCATCGCGCAAGGGGCCGGGGGCGGCGCGTTGCAACCGATCGCCCAGGCTGTGCTGATGGAAAGTTTTCCCGCCGAGAAGCGCGGCTCGGCCATGGCCGTATTTGGATTGGGTGTCGTGGTCGCGCCGATCATCGGACCAACGCTCGGCGGCTGGATCACCGACAACTACTCATGGCGTTGGATTTTCTATATCAACATTCCAGTCGGGGCGATGGCCATCATCATGTGCAATATGTTCGTCGAAGATCCGCCGTACATTCGCGAGCAAAGGCCGGGACGCATCGATTATCTCGGCTTCGGCCTGATGGCCCTGGCGCTCGGCACGATGCAGTTGGTCCTTGATAAAGGTCAGGAGGAAGAATGGTTCGCGTCCAACTTCATCACCGGATTTGTGATTCTTTCATTCATCGCCGCGGTCACGTTTGTCATCTGGGAATTGAGATCACGAGAACCAATCGTCGATCTGCGCGTGCTCGCTAATCGCAATTTCGCCGTCGGCACATCGCTCATGATCGCGATGGGCATCGTGCTCTACGGAACGATCGCGATGTTGCCGCTGTTTCTGCAAACGCTGATGGGTTATCCGGCGGTCGCGAGCGGAATGGCGGTCAGTCCGCGTGGATTCGGCGCGATTACTTCGATGCTGATCGTGGGGCGGCTGATCAATAGGATTCGCGGCCGCTATCTGGTGATGTTCGGATTCAGCGTGCTGGCTTATTCAATCTACATGTTCACCAGGATCAATCTCGAGATTTCAATCAGCAGCATTGTCTGGCCCAACATTATCAGCGGCTTCGCGATGGGATTCATCTTTGTTCCGCTCACGACCATGGCCCTCGGCACGTTGAGCAATGAACAGATGGGCAATGCCTCGGGTGTTTTCAATCTCATGCGCAACACCGGCGGCAGTGTGGGCATTGCGGTCGTGACGACGATGCTGTCGCGCGGCGCTCAGGTTCATCAGGCGATGATGGTCTCGCATCTCACTCCGTACGATCCCGCGTTTCAGCAGCGCGTCGGCCAGATGGCAGCGCGTGGCACGACCGGCCTGGCCACGCAACAGGCGTACGCCGGGATTTACGGCGTGCTGGTGCGTCAGGCCACGTTGCTGTCGTATATTGATATCTTCCGTGTGCTGTCGTTCCTGTGTTTGTTGTGCATTCCGGCGACGCTTTTGTTTGAGCGCGTAAAGCGGAAGTCGGGCGCCGTCGCGATGCACTAGGAACCCGGCCCGGCGAGTGCGGACCATGAAAACATTCGCGGCTAATCGTGCAATTCGCGGGAGCTTGCGCGGGACCTTCATCGTCGCGCTCATCATCTGCCTGACTGCTGCCAACGCTCTCGCGCAAAAGAAAAAGCAGAAGCCGGGCACCAAGCCAACGCCGCCAGCCGAAGAAACTCAATCGGATCTGGCCAAGCTGCGCGACCAGTACGTAAAGAGCACGCAGGAGTACAAGGCGAGTCTGCAAAGATTGCTCGCGCTGTATGAAGGCTCTTTGAAGAAGGCCGATGAGAAGCTCGATCAAGCGCGGAAACTTTTTACCGATGGCCTGATGTCGCAGCGCGAGGTCGAAAAGACCGAGGCTGACGTCGCTGCCGCGCGTCTCAAGGTCACCGAAACGCAAACGCAAATCACTGGCGCCGACACTCAGATTGCCCAGGCGTTGCTGGAAGTCGAAGGTGAAAAGCAGATTGCGAAACTCGGGGCGGTGCGACCTGGTTCGCTGATTCGCACGACGTCTTTCATTCGTTACAACGGCGTCGGGGCCTGGGCGCTGTCACAAGCGCCGAAGATCGAAGCGTTCTTCCAGCAGAATTTCAGGCGGCCTTTGCCCATCGCCGTCTTTGGTCAGGGAGCGATTCACAATCAATGGCGTTTGGACCATCGGAACGCGATGGACATCTCGTTAAATCCCGACGGTCCTGAAGGGCAGGCGCTGATCAACTTTCTTCAGCAGAACGGTATTCCGTTCTCCGCTTTTCGTACGGCGATTCCCGGCGTGGCGACGGGACCACACATTCACATCGGCAGACCTTCTCATCGGTACTAAGGAGTGGCTTAGCGCTGGAATTAGAAACCCGACCATCAGGGAAGGTGCGTGAGTTACTCCGATTGGCGCCCTCCCCGGCGGTCGGGTTTCTGAAGAGACGCCTTGAATCTGTTCGCGCTTTCCCTATATCCTCGCGCTAGCTTATGCCTTCCAGAAACAATCTGCTGGCGGTAATTCTTGGCGGTGGTGCGGGCAGTCGCCTGTTCCCGTTGACGTCGCTGCGGTCGAAGCCGGCGGTGCCGTTGGGTGGAAAATATCGTCTGGTCGACGTGCCGATCTCGAATTGCATTAACTCGGATGTGATTCGCATGTTCGTGTTGACGCAATTCAATTCCGCATCGCTCAACCGTCACATTGCGACCACCTACCGCTTCTCGCCGTTCGCCGACGGCTTTGTCGAGATCCTCGCCGCGGAGCAAACGCCCGAGAGACCCGACTGGTTTCAGGGGACCGCAGATGCGGTGCGACAGGTCCTGCCGCACATTCGCGATTGGCGGATTGACACGCTTTTAATCCTTTCGGGCGATCATCTCTACCGGATGGATTATCGAAAATTCCTGAAGCGGCACTTCGACACGAATGCCGACATAACCGTTTCGGTAATTCCGATTCCTCCGGATTCGGCGAGTGAATTTGGTTTGTTGAAGATCGACAACGACGGCCGCATCGTCGAGTTTCGTGAAAAGCCGAAAGGCGATGCTTTGGAAGCGATGCGCGTCGATACCACTTCGCTGGGTTTATCTGCCGAGGATGCGGCAAAGCGGCCATACCTGGCCTCGATGGGCATCTATGTTTTCAAATACGATCGGCTGGAAGAAGTTTTGGCGGCGGATACGACCCACCTCGATTTCGGCAAGCAGGTCATCCCGGGCAATATTCAGAAGTACAACGTGCAGGCCTATCTCTTCAATGACTACTGGGAAGACATCGGAACCATCGCCGCATTTTACAAAGCCAATCTCGACATGACGTCGGCGATTCCGCCATTCAATCTGTTCGATGCGGAGGCGCCGCTGTTTACCCGCGCGCGCTATCTGCCGCCTTCCAAGATCGACAATTGCGAGATTCGCGATTCGATCATCAGCGATGGCTGCATCATCAACGGCGCAAAGATCAATCGTTCGTTGATCGGGTTGCGAAGCCGGATCGCCGAAGGCGCGCACATGGATGGGGTCTATATGATGGGCGCGGACTACTATCAGACGCTGGAAGATTTACTTGCTGATCGGAATGCGGGACGGCCGCGCGTCGGCGTGGGCGAGAACACCGTGGTGCGACGCGCAATCATCGACAAGAACGCGCGCATCGGAAAAGATGTGCGGCTGTTGAATGAAGCGGGACTTGAGACCGCCGACGGGCCGGACGGTACTTACTACATTCGCGATCGCATCATCATCGTGCCGAAGAATGCTTTGATTGGGGACGGCACGGTTGTTTAGGTATCAGAAGCCCGACCGTTAGGGAGGGCAAGTTGCGAACACAAATTAGCCGCGGATTAACTCGGATAACGCCGATCAGAAACGAAATTTTGATCGCCTTATCCGCGCAAATCTGCGGCTAACTCATTTCGCTGCTGGCCCTCCCTCACGGTCGGGCTTTCGGACACTCAGTGCCACTGCGTTCCGGAATAATCCTTCTTCAACACCGGCGGTTTTGAAGGTTGCGTCTGCGTGCCGCTCTGTGCGGTTTGGTTCGCGCCCGATTGGAACACGTAGCTGTCGCGCGTGCGCACCACGAGCTCGGGCCGGTTAACGCGCACCCGAATGTTTCGACGTTCGCCGGTCTGCGGCACATTCTTTGGATAGTAGCCAATGCTGTATTGCCGCCTTAGCTCTTCGGCCACGGACTGGAAAGCCGTCGTCAGGTTCGTCTGTTCCGAATCGTAGAGCCGCGCGCCGCTCACGCGGGCCAGGTCGTGCAGATACTGATCAGCGATCTCGTATTCAGCGCGCGTCGTTCCTGAGCCGCCGCCACCTGGCCAACCGCCACGATTGCGTCCGCCGCCGCCGTTGGGATACGAACCACCATTCAGAATCGCACCGAGAATATCGAAGATGCTGCCGCCGCCACCGTTGTTGTTCGGATTATTTCGCCCGTTGCCGTTCGGATAATTACCGCCACCGTTGCCGTTCGGATAGTTGCGGCCGCCGTTTCCATTCGGATAGTTGCCGCCATTCGGGTAGTTACCGCCGGTCTGCGGATAGTTCCCGCCGTTCGGATAATTCCTTCCCGTTGGATAGTTCCGGCCATTCGGATAATTCCCTCCGGGATAATTGCCGCGTCGCGAACCACCGCCGCCGGGCCATCCGCCGCCCGGGAACAAGATGCCCATGTCCGATGAAGTGTCGTACTCAACCGGATAAATCAACGCATCGTTCTCTTCCGCATCTCGCAGGGTGCTCTCGTAGCTGGCGTGCTTGCTGGTGGTGTCGACGCCGTCAGTAAAGAGGACGATCGCTTTGCGACCGTCGATGTGACTAAAGACGTTGTTGATAACTTGATCGACGGCGTCGTACAGCCGGGTGCCTGAACCGATCCTGGTATCGAGGATCCAATTGCGCAGGGTCGCCCGGTCGTTGGTCGGCCGGCGATCCGCGCCCTTAATCTTGTCGTCAAACGAAATGACGGTGACCTTATCATCGGGTCGAAGTTGATTCACGAACGCGATCGCCGCGTCCTGAATCTCTTCAATCTTGTATCTCGTCGAAGCACTGGTATCGATCACGAGGGCCACCGTGAATGGCTTTTCAGTCGAAGCGAAATACGCGACCTTCTGTTCGACGTCGTTCTCCCAGACGCGAAAATTGTCTTTCGTGAGATCCGGGATGTATTTGCCATCGCGGTCCATCACGGCAACCGGAATGCTGACCAGGGTCGTGTCGACTTTCACCACGTCGCCTTCGCCGACCTCTTCCGGGCCGGCGTCTTTCTGCGGCGCGGTAGGTTTCTGCTCGTTAGGGTCGCGATTCGCGCCGCGCAAAACCGGCGGCGCCGGTGGTCGGCCGACTTGCGAAGTGGCGGGGCCGGTTTGCGGCGCCGAAGTCTGCGTCTGGTTCTGTTCGTCCTGTTGGTCCTGAGGGGGATTCGGGTTGACGCGTCGCGGGCGCGACTGTGAATTGGCCGCCGGCACCAACAACAATGTGATAGCGAACGCTAAGGCGAGGGCAGTGAACTTCTTCATGATTAACTCCTCGGAGAGACCGATTACCGCTTCCGTATGAACAATGAAACTTTCATTGACGGGGTTTGATGCGTTTCATTCGGGCCGAGGTTGTTACGCGAACTAAATTCGATCGCAAACATCCCTGGATTGATCAGAGGAGAGACTTTTTTGGGGAGAGAAAACTGGCGACGAGGAGAGATTAGCACCGGCGGACTGCGGCGGCAAGCCTGTTCCGAAGCCCTCTGAATACCTCGAGGTCGGGAAGGGTGGCTTGCCCCCGCGCTGGGCCGCGAGTCGGCGGGGGCAAGCCACCCTTCCTAGCCCTGAGATTTTGAGCGACCAGCGGGCATTTCAACGGCTAGTGCGCCGAGCTCAAATTGATTGCATTCCAAATAAACGGAAACGTCCCCCAGGTCTGCCCGCGATGCTGTGGCCGAAACGCAAAGAGGACCACATGGCCCTTCCCGACAGACATCTCCGCCAGGGCGATCTTGTCCTTGATTTTTTCTTCGCCGCGCAACCATCCCGACCGCAGGACATCATCCTTCGCATAACGGGCCACCACCTGCACCTTGTTATCGGTGGTTTCAAACGCCGAGCTACTGATGAAATAGGCGTCCGTGTCTTTCGCCATGGTGCGCGCGATCGGGTTGGTCGTATCGACGTTAATTCGCAGGATCGAGCCGGGGCAATAAAAGTCGGATGAACGCACGCCGGCGAGCACATTTCGCAGCGGCAGCTTCAGCTGTCGAATAACGTTTGCGCACGATCCATCGAAGCAGATCAGCGTCCCGCCGCCTTCGACGAACCTGGCGAGATTCGCATAGCCTTTGTCGCTAATGCCGCGCGTATTTTCGCCCTGTGTAGGCGCGTCACTGTCCGGATTGGCGCGCGACTGTTCGGACGGCAGCACCATCGCGTCGAAGTTGGCGCTCGGATCCGCGTCATTCAGCGTCGTCTCATTCACTGATTTGTAAGGCACATTAAAGGTGTCGAAGACGTAGCGGGTCCAGCCTTCATCCATGTTTCCGTTCCGCGAATTCTGATACACCGCGACCCGAATGCCGGATTTGATTGGATTAGCGATCGGCGACTTATCGCTGGTCCACAAAGGCAGGGCGAGATCCTTGCGCACATCATTCTCAGATTTGATTAGTGTCAATTTTCTTTCGCTTGCCGGTTCGGTGAGCGACATGACGGCCGGCGTATCGATGCCCATCGACATCGGTAGCGTCCAACCCGCAACGTCATAAGGCCGTTCGGCCTCGCCGGTAGCGGTGGTGCGGTCGGGATAAATCTGCGGCTCGAATAGAGCGAGCACGTTTTGCCGGTAGGGCTGGTTGATGAAAATCAAATAGCTGCCCGCGGGAATCTCGCCGCCACCCTGCGACGGCGGTAGAGTCACGGCGATGCTCTGAACCTTCCTGCCGCGAGTGTCAGTTGCATTGACGATGCGTTGTGCGCCGGTGACGCCGTGCAGTTCTTTATCCATCCGGAATACTTCGACGCCCTGCTCGACGAGCGTACCAATCATCTTGGCGACATTTTCGTCACGGCCCTGGCCGGCCGGAATCAGGTAGGCGACGGGGTCGGCGCTCGATGGTTGCGCCAAACCCGCTTTGCCCAATTCATAAAAATTGCGGAGGTAATCAGCACGGTAATTCGCTGCGAGCGACAGCACGGAATGACATGCGATCATTTCCATCCCCATGATGTCGCTGGGACGCCAGGCGCCGCCGGCCCACGGGTTGGGGAAATTGGTGCTGACTTCCATCGCGCTGTTCATGCCGCGCGTGCTTGAGCGCGACAACTGATCGCGCGTGACGTTACTCGGTGTCATCAGGCGCGCGCTAGCAGCCTCAGTGAGAATCCCGACGGAGTTATGGAAATATGGAGCCGTGCGAAAGCCGCCGTGCCACCATGTGTCGTAAAGCGCGTTTGTCAGAATGCCTTTGTAGCCGGCGGCCGTAACGTCCGCCGCCATCTTGTGACCGATCAATCCGACTTGCCTGAGCAGCAGCGCATTGATGTGCGGATTCGGCGGATCGTAAAAGGGTGGAACGAAGAAGCGCGAACCATTCGAACCCTGCTGATGGATGTCGTAAACAATCTGTGGAAACCATTCTTTCCAAAACAGTCGCGTGATGTTCTTCGTCTCTTTGAGATCGAGCATGAACCAATCGCGATTGTCATCGTGGCCGGCATAGTAATGATAAAGCTCGGGCGGACTGCTGCCCTCGGCGTTGGTGCCGAGCGTCTTGCGGTAATGGTTGGCGACGATGTCCACGCCATCAGGGTTAGGCGAGGGAATCAGGATCAAAATCGTGTTGTGCAGAATCGACAGAGTGTCCGGCCGATTGTCACTCGCCAGCTCATAGGCGAGCCGCGTGGACATTTGCGAAGCCACAATTTCGGTCGAGTGAATCGAACACGAAATGGCGACCACGGTTTTCCCATCCTCGATCAATTGATCGCGTTCCGCGTCGTTCAGGATCTTCCGCGGGTCTGCCAGCTTCGTTTGAATTGCTTTGTACTTATCGAGATTGCGTATATTCTCGGGCGCGCTGATGAAGGCGGCGATCATTGGGCGACCCAGAGTTGAGGTGCCGATGTTGATGACCTGGACGCGATCGCTGGCTTTGTCGAGCCGCGCAAAGTAATCGGTAATCTGTTTCCAATCGATGATGGTGCGATCCTGGCCCGGGTCGAATCCGAAAACTGATTTGGGCGAAGGGATCGCAGCGGCTGTGGGGCCAGCCGAGCGACGTTGAGCATAGGCGTTATGCGAGGAAATCGCGATCGTCGCGATCAGGATGGCCAGCGCCGTAGGCGCTAAATGTTTATAGAAATCGCAAAACCCATTCTTAATTCTTCCCAAGAGACGAGAGGCCCCGCATCTCGTCTCGCGGGAAGAGGCCTCTGATGCCTTTGGTGCTATAAACATTTCGCTGCTAACGCGGCGTTCACCTGTCGACGCTTCCGCGTTATTCGGAACTTTGATCTCTTTGTTAACAAGGCGACGATGCATTCGGATGTTACCTCTCAAGAGTTAGGTGGGCAGACCCAGTCTCAAACCAGCGCGGCGAAGTCTAGCATAAGACAAGGTCCGCACATCATCGGCGTTCTACGCTTCTGCTGGTCCTGGTTTGTGGCTGCGATGCTGCTGCTCATCTTCGCGCCGCAGGCAATTCTGATCGGGACCGTTATCGGGCGGCAGGGCTGGATTTATTGGTGGGCCAACTGGGGTGCGCGGACGTGGCTGAAGTTATCGGGCGTGAAGGTTAAAGTCAGCGGTAAAGAGCATCTGAATCCCGATCAACCTTATGTCTTCGTCTCGAATCATTCTTCTTATCTCGACGCAGCGCCGCTGTTTGCTTTCACCGGCCGCCGCATGGGAGCGATTGCCAAGAAGGAACTTTTGAAAGCGCCGATACTCGGTTACAGCATGGGCTTTGTGAACGTGATGGCCATCGATCGATCGAATCGCGAGCGAGCCGTGGAAACGATCAAGATTGCCACGGACCGGCTGCGCTCCGGTGTTTCAATCATGGTCTGCCCGGAAGGCACGCGCGCGCAACCGGGCGAGATGCTGCCATTCAAGAAGGGTGCGTTTCATATGGCCGTGGAAGCCGGCGCGCCGATCGTGCCGATCGCCTTGAAGAATTCAGACGTCCTGATGGGCAAGGGAACCGGCGAAGCCTGGCCCGGGACGATCGAGATGGTGATGTTGCCGCCCGTAGCTACGTCGTGGGTCAAGACCGATGAGGATCTCGACTCGCTCGTGCAGCAGGTGCAGAACGCGATCATGCGTGAACTGGGAATTACGAAACTATCCGCGCGCCCGCCGAAGGCTACTGCGCCACAAAGTCGTAAGTAAGAATTCCTTTGACCTTCACCGGCACGCCCTCGACCAGCAGCGGTTTGAATTTCGCGCGCTGTGCGGCTTTCACGGCGGCATCCCGCAATTCCTCGGGACCAAAGACTGCCGTCGCGGAAATTACTTTTCCGGTTTCATCAACCAGCACCTGGACCTGCACAGTTCCAGCCGCGTGACTCTTGCGCGCTTCTTCTGGATAGACGGCCTTCGGCAAGTCGACTGCCTTGCCATTCATGAAACCGCCTTCGGCCGGCGCCTTCTCTTCGGCCGACGTGTCGCTATTGGTTTGCGGTTGAGTGCCCGGCGAAGTCGACGGCTTATCTGATTTTTGCGATTGCGTCTGCGGCGATGGCTGCGAATCTGGTTTCGTGGCCGTGTCCGGCGCTTCGCCAACTTCGGTGATCGTTACGCGGCCGCGACCAACGACGAAATCGGTGTACTTCACGCGCATGCGAATCCGCAAATCGGCGCCGTTATCGAAGACCAGATCGTCGTCCGCGTATGCGTACGTGGGAAACCAATACTTGCCGTCGATCTGTTCACGGTAAGTTTCGACGATCGGGAACTTGTTATTTTTTGTTTCCGGACCGGCCTTGCCCTTGGCCTTCACGATTTGCAGATCGTGATCATCAACCCAAATGCGACCGACAAAAACACGTTCCTTTGATTTCGGACTGGGCATGACTTTCGGTGAGACGTCGAACACATAAAGATCGAGTTCATCGATCCTTTCTTTCCCGGCGTACTTGAAATTGTAGTTGGCCGCTTTTGACCCTTCGAGCGCGAAGGGATTGATACCACCGAGGTCCTCAAGATCTTCGTTCGTCATCTGCGCAGCCTGCAGGCTCGGCATCGGAAAGTAATTGATTTTTTCGTACCGGGTGCCTTTGTTGTCGAAGGTGAAGTCAGAGACGCGGTGATATTCGCCAATCACCTGGCCGCCCATCCCGAGTTCCTGAATCAGCGCGTCGCGCTTGAATGCATATTCGTTGAGCGCCTGGCGAAACTGAGTTTCCTTGGCCGTGAACTTGCGCACGATCTCGTCAATTTGTGCCTGAGTAAGACTGGCCGAGCCGGACAGCGTCGGGCCTTTGGGGTCCGCAGCGGATTGTTGGGCAAACGCGAATTGAGTAAGGCCTAAAACGAGGCCCGCGCCCAGCGCAAGTTTCAGAAAATTATTAGCAATAGACTTCATCGTTGAATCCTTCCGCGAGGCAAGAGGCTTCCTGAATTATCCAATTATATCAGCAGAAATCGACTTAACAATCTTCTCAGATGAGCGAAATCGAACGCCTGTTGCCAGCAAAATTCACCCTTTGCACAGACTCGCCTTGGCTGCGCGTTTCGCGTAAGATGTATCGTTTGCGACTTCGCACAGATTTCTATCTGTGTAGTGTCAGAAGCCCGACCGTGAGCGAGGGCCCTTACGTGACGAGCCCTTGCGGACGCGCGGGCTTCTGACAGAATCGCCGGAATCAGCAATGACCCAGGAAGCTATCGAAGTACGGGGCGCTCGCGTCAACAACCTCAAGAATATCTCGTTCTCAATCCCGATCAATCAACTGACCGTGGTCACCGGGGTCAGCGGGTCGGGCAAGTCTTCGCTGGCGTTCGATACGGTTTACGCCGAAGGCCAACGCCGTTACGTCGAGTCGCTGTCGGCGTACGCGCGCCAGTTCCTCGAGCGCATGGACAAGCCCGATGTCGATGAAGTCCGCGGCATCGCGCCGGCGATCGCCATTCGGCAGAAGAATTCAACGCGAAACCCGCGGTCGACCGTTTCCACCCAAACCGAGATTTACGATTATCTGCGGCTGTTGTATGCGCGCACCGGCATAACGATCTGCCGTGTGTGTGGACGCGAAGTTCATCGCGATTCGCCCGAGTCGGCCGCCGACGAAGTTCTGGATCAGTTGGCGGAAGGCACTCGGTTCTATGTGTTGTTTCCGGCGGGGGCCGGCTTGAATGTTGAACTGCCCGCTGATTCATCGGAAAAGACGCAGAGAACCGGAGATACGCAGACGCGGCGAAGTAGTAAATCTCCCCGTGGCCGCCTCCCGACATCTCCGCGTCGCGCGATCACCGGCCACCTGATGAGCCTGATGCAGCGCGGCTTCACGCGTCTGGTTTTTGAGGGAAGGCAAATCGACCTGACATCGCCGGATGATTTTCAGCGCGACGATTTTGAAAACGTCTATGTCCTGGTCGATCGACTGGTCGCGCGCGCGGATGTCCGGCAACGGCTGGTTGATTCTCTGGAAACCTGTTTCCGCGAGGGACACGGACAGGCATTAGTCGAAGCATCAGAACCGCCTGCGTCAGCGGGCGGGTCCCCCTCACAGCCCGCGCACCTCTTAAAATTTTCCGAACGCTTCGAATGCAAGTACGACGGCACAGTTTATGCCACGCCCGAACCGCGCCTTTTCAGTTTCAATAATCCCTTCGGCGCGTGTCCGACTTGTCAGGGCTTCGGCAATACGATTGGACTCGATCTCGATCTCGTGATTCCGAATCCTGGGCTGAGCCTGGGCGAAGGAGCCATCGAACCATGGACCAAGCCGCAATACGATTGGGCGCAAGCCGAACTGAAGAAGTTCTGTAAATCTGAACGCATCCCGATGAACGTCCCGTTCAATCAACTGACGCGGCCTCAACAGCGCGCCGTCGTCAACGGCAAAAACGGGTGGGGCGGTGTCCGCGGCTTTTTCGATTGGCTCGACACGAAAAAATACAAACTGCACGTGCGTGTGTTCCTGTCGAAGTATCGCGGCTACACTCGTTGTCCGGATTGCGACGGCAGTCGTCTGCGGCAGGAAGCGCGCGATGTGCGCGTCGGCGGCCGCACGCTGCCCGAGATCTCCGCGCTGTCCATCAAAGATGCGGCCGCGTTTTTCGAGGCGCTCGAATTGTCACCCGAGCAAGCCGCCATTGCCGATCGCGTGTTGTTTGAAGTTCGGCGACGGCTGAAATTTCTGGTCGAAGTTGGTTTGGATTACCTGACCCTCGATCGTTTGGCGTCCACGCTCTCCGGCGGCGAGGCGCAACGAATTCAGTTGGCGACCAATCTCGGCTCATCTTTGGTCGGTGCGTTGTATGTACTCGACGAGCCGTCGATCGGTTTGCATCCCCGCGATAACGATCGACTGATTGGTTTGCTGCAGAACCTGCGCGACATCGGCAATACAGTTCTGGTCGTCGAGCATGATGCCGAGATGATGCGGTCCGCAGATCACATTCTCGACATCGGTCCGTCGGCTGGCGAACTCGGTGGCCGTTTAATTTATGAAGGCGACTTTTCAGGCTTGTACACTGCGTCGCAATCGCTCACCGGCCGTTACCTGCGTGGCGAAGCTGAAATCAAAGAGCCGAAGCATCGCCGGGCGCTTCAACTAAAGCAATTGAAGGTTCGCGGCGCCAGCGAACACAACCTCAAAGCAATTAATGTCGATGTGCCGCTGAATATGCTCGTCTGTGTGACGGGCGTGAGCGGTTCGGGCAAATCGACCTTGATTCACGATTGCATTTACGCAGGTTTGAAGAAGGACTCGGGCGAATGGCAAGGTCACGTCGGCGCGTTTCAGAAGATCGAAGGGACGCAACACGTCGATGAAGTCATACTCGTCGATCAGTCACCGATTGGCCGCACGCCGCGTTCGAATCCGGTGACTTACATCAAGGTTTACGACGGGATTCGCGAAGCGTTTGCGAATACCCGTGAGGCTAAAACGCACGGCCTTGACCCGTCACACTTTTCCTTCAATGTGCCGGGCGGCCGCTGCGAAGTCTGTCAGGGTGACGGCACGGTTACCGTGGAGATGCAGTTCCTGGCCGACGTCGAGCTGGTCTGCGAAGAGTGCAAGGGCACCCGGTTCAAGCAGCAGATTCTCGACGTGCGCTATCGCGGAAAAAATATTCATGACGTGCTCAACATGACTGTGCGCGAGGCGATCACTTTCTTTCGCGACGTCAACAAGATTACGAACCGTCTGCGACTGCTGGATGACGTTGGTCTCGGATACTTGCGTCTGGGGCAGTCGGCGACGACTTTGTCAGGCGGTGAAGCGCAGCGCGTGAAACTGGCCGCGCATTTAGCGAAACGCGCGGGCGCGAAGACTCTTTACATTTTCGATGAACCAACGACCGGGTTGCACTTCGATGACATTAACAAACTGCTGGCCGCGTTTCGCGCATTAATCGACGCCGGCGGATCTTTGTTGGTCATCGAACACAATCTCGACGTTATCAAGACGGCCGATTACGTCATCGACCTTGGACCGGAGGGCGGCGAGGCCGGTGGTCACGTCGTGGCCACCGGGACGCCCGAGGAGATCATGCAATCGAAGAACTCTTATACCGGGAAGTATCTGCGCGAATACTTATCGCGATCCAATGGAGATGCGCGGTTGGCTTCCTGAGTAGCGCAAGTTGTTTATTGCGTGACGCCTTGAAACAAGTCGCAAGTTACCAACTTGCGCTACAAAAAGCACATGACACTCAAAGATAAAATTATTTCCGACATGACCGCGGCGATGAAGGCCAAGGATGCCGCGCGCACCTCCACCTTGCGCATGGTCAAGGCCGCGATCATGCATCGCGAAAAAGAGGGCGGCGGCGAACTCAGTGATGAAGACGTTTTGAAACTTTTGCGCTCGCAAGTAAAGCAGCGGCGCGACTCGGTCGAGCAGTATCAGAAAGCCGGGCGACAGGATCTGGTCGACAAGGAGACTGCCGAGATTGCCGTCGTCGAAGAGTATCTTCCGCAGGCCGCGTCGGAAGCGGAGGTTGAGCAAGCCGTCATCGACGCGATTGCCGAAACCGGCGCCACTTCGATGAAGGACATGGGCGGAGTCATGAAAACCGCCATGGCCAAACTCGCTGGGAAGAATGCCGACGGCAAACTCGTCAGCGAGACCGTCAAAAAGAAACTCGCCGGATAGGAAGATTTTGGAGTGCGCCGGCAGAGCGAAGCGGCGACGGCGCTTTGGTTTACGTTCTGCGGTTCCGTGTGTCAACCCGCGGCTTTGATCCAAAGCGCCGTCGCCGCTTCGCTCTGCCGGCGCACTCCAGATTATTTCTTCTGATGAATGACTTCACCAACTGGTTCCATCAGCAATTCAAGCGGCTCGAGTCCGAGTGGCGCGATTCGATCGCAGAACTCGACGAGTCCAATCTTTATTCAGAAACGCAGCAGCAGTTATCGCCCGCGGCCGAACAAATTCTGCGCAGCGCGCGTATTGTCGAACAGGTCTCGGGCGGAATAACGGCAAAACTGTGGGACGATCCCTTCGAATGGACGCTGCCTGAGACTTTAAGAACGAAAGACAAATTGTTTGGGTACGTTGACGAGGTCCGCGAGGCGCGCGAATCAGCGTTTCAGTTAATCAAGGACGGGGATTTGCTCAAGACCGTCATGGCCCCGGGCGGACCTACGCAGCTCATGTCTTTGTTACTCGACGCGCTGGTCCGAGCTGCGTATCATAATTTGCAGGCGAAAGATCATTTAAAGCAGCAGACGCGACTTTAGATTCTTCTCATACGGACAATCTTCGTTCATAATTCGGCTTCGACTAAACCCTGAGGCTTCTCGTATGTATTGCCCAAGATGCGGCCAACAACAAGCGACTGATTCGATGCGCTTCTGCTCGCGTTGCGGGTTGACGATGGAGGGCACGATGCACGTGTTGGCCCACGGCGGCACCTTGCCCATCCTGCCCCCCGACGATGGCGAGAAGAAGCGTTCGCCACGCGCCAAGGGAGTCATGCAGGGTTCCATACTCTTTTTGGTGGGAATACTGGTTGTTCCGATCCTGGCGATCATGTCGAGCTTCGCGCCCGGTCGTTTGGAGAATGTGTTTGGATTCTTTGCCGCCATTTCTGCCATCATCTGCTTCGTCGGCGGGCCGTTGCGCATGCTCTTCGCAGCAATCTTCGAACAGGGCGCACCGAAATATCCACAGTTCAACCAGAGTTATCCACCGCCGGCAATTCAACCAGCGCGCGTCTCCGCTTTGCCGCCGGCGGCCGTCAATCCTGCCAGCCAATGGCGCCGCCCCGACACGGCTGAAATCCCACAGCCGGGCAGCGTCACTGACAGCACCACCAGGCTGCTCGATCGTGAACCCAATCGCGATTGAGTTCATCGCCCGCTGAACCAATAAATGTCACAGAGGAACGATTCGCGCGCGCAGCCGTTGGCGGATCGATTGCGCGAACGGATCAAGCAGACGGGTCCAATCACGTTTCATGATTGGATGGACGCGGCTTTGTATGATGAGCACCAGGGTTACTATCGTCGTCCGGATCGCGTTCGCCAGGGACGAACGGGTGACTATCGCACGGCGCCTGAGACCAGTCCGCTCTTCGGCGCGACCTTCGCGAACTATTTCGCTAAAACCTACCTCGACCTGGGCCGGCCGGAACGTTGGACCATTTGCGAAGCGGGCGCGGGCCGCGGAGACTTTGCACACGCTGCCCTGACTGCACTGCAAACAAGTTTTCCTGAAGTCTTTCAGGCGACACGTTTTTTGATTGACGAGATTGGTGACGAAGCTCGTCATGCGGCCCAAGAAAAGCTGAGTCGGTTTTCCGCGTGCGTTGAGTTTCGTTCTATCAATGAACTGACCTCACCATTCGTCGGGATTATTTTCTCAAACGAATTGCTCGACGCATTTCCGGTTCATCGAGTCATCGGCGGTGCGGGCACGTTAGGCGAAATGTACGTCGACATAAATGAGGCTGGCCACTTCGTTTGGACGACTGGGGATTTAGATCCGCGCGTAGCTCACTACTGCGAACAAATTAATTTGCAGCTCGGCGAAGATCAGGTTTTCGAAGTGAACCTGGCGGTGGAAGATTTCGTTACCCGGGCTGCATCGCTCATCGAACGTGGTCTCTTAATCACAGTGGACTACGGAGCGTCGCGTGCGGAATTGCTTAACGCGCCGTCGCGTAACGCCGGCACGCTGCGAGCCTTCCATCGTCACAGGATGATGGATGACGTACTCGCGCATCCGGGCGAGCAGGATCTCACCACGACTATTGACTGGACGCAGGTGGAAGATGCCGGCGCGCGCCACGGCCTCGAACTGTTGCGGCGGCAGCGGCTGGATCAATTTCTTTTGAGTGAGGATTTAATGGGCCAGCTTCTGAGCGTGGGCCACAACGCGGACAGCGCTGAATTCCTGCGGCTGAATGCCGGCGCGCGCGAATTGATCATGCCGGACAGCATGGCCACCTATTTCCAGGTGATGGTCCAACGCAAACTCTCCTAATTGCTTCCAAGGCCTGACAGGTTTACGCAACTTGCCGTCACAAAAAGCGTGCAATCAAACACGCCTGCGGATATCATCCGCGTCATAACGCTTGAAGGGCATCTGCCTCCAGGAGTAGCAAGTCATGCGAATTCCGTTTTGCCCAAAGCTAGTCGCAACTTTCTTGACCGTTCTTGTGGCATTCGCTACCGCGAATGTCTTTGGCCAGGACAAATCGACTGCACGACTAACCGGCCGCGTCGTCGATGCGCGCAGCGGCGAGCCGTTGGCCAAAGTGAAAGTCATCGTCAGCGGAACCGATCAGGAGACGACGACTGACGAAGCCGGCAAATTCACACTGGACAATCTCAGGCCGGGCAAAATCGATCTCTACATCACTACGGTCACGTTTGGATTGGTGAAGAAAAGTGTCGTGCTGCATGCAGGCGACAATTCCGATCTGCAAATTGCTTTGAATGAAGATGCAGCAGCGCTGGCCGAAAACGTCACGGTCACTTCGCAACCCTTCGAAAGCACAGACAGCAGCGCGATCAATCAACAGCTCTTGAATAAGCGCGAGCTACAACAACTTTCCAGCGTGCTCCTCAGCGATCCCATTCGCGCCGCGCAGGCGCTGCCCGGCGTGGCCGCAAACGATGATTTTCGCAGTGAGTTCTCGGTGCGCGGCGCGGGTTTTGATCGCGTGGGCCTGTACGTCGATGGAGTGTTGACTGAAAACTTTCTGCACCTGGTGGCGGGCGGATATCCGGACACAGGTTCTATTTCAGTCATCAACGCCGACACGGTTGACACGGTCGCGTTGATGAGCGGCGGCTATCCTGCGAATTACGGTTATCGCGACGCGGCGATGCTCGACATTCAAACGCGAAATGGAAATCGCGTGAAGCCCACGGGGCGAATTCAAGCGGCACTTACCGGATTGGCCGGCGTCGTCGATGGGCCATTTGCCGACAAGCGCGGCTCGTATCTGGTCGCCGCGCGCAAGAGTTTCACCGGCTATCTGGTCCGCCGGTTCAACGACGAGTTCCAAACCAACAATCCGCCGGTCGTCGACGTCGCCGACTTTCACGCGAAAACGATTTACGACTTATCAAAGCGAAATCAAATCGGCGCCAGCGTGATCTTTGGCAATTTTGATTTTGATCGAAATCGTGACCGGGACTTGCTGGGCAGCAATCAGGTTTTTCAGGCCAATAACAAAAACCTACTCGTCAATGCGCATTGGACCTTCACACGCGATCCGCATCTCTTTGTGCAAACGCGATTGTTCGCGTTGCGCACAAATTTCAAGAACATTAATCACAACGACGACACGCTTGAAGATGGTCATCGCACACAGTTTGGCGTACGCACCGACCTGAACTATCAGGCAAAGCAACACCGCCTCGAAGCCGGTTTGTACCTGCGGCACTTGCAGGTGCAGAACTTTAGCCAGCAATTCGATTTCTTCGGCGGCTCGAGTTTCGTCGTGAATAACTTCGATCGCGGCGGTCTCGAACAGGGCTACTACATTCAGGACAACTGGCGAGATGAAAAAAGACGCCTGGCCTTAACCGGCGGCATGCGCCTCGAACACAGCAGCGTCACACGCGAAACAAATTTCTCGCCGCGAGGATCTTTCTCCTGGGCAATCGATGATAAATGGAAGGTAAGCGCGGCCGCCGGGCGATATTACCAGTTTCCGGATTTTCAACAGGTGTTCGGATTTCTCGGCAATCGCAACTTGAAGTCTGAGCATGCGACGCACTACAGCGCGAGCATCGAGCGTTTGCTCGGGAGTCGCGCGCGCATCTTCGCCGAGGTTTATGATCGCGAAGAGCAAAAGTTGTTCTTTAATTTTAATGAGCCGCTGCTCGCGTTCAATCCCGCTCTCAGTCCGTTTTTCGAGAATTCATTGTCCGGTCACGCGCGCGGAGTCGAATTGATGTTGCAACGCCGCAGCGCGAACAAGCTCGGAGGCTGGGTCTCTTACTCCTATTCGCAAACACGTCTGACCGAGCGTCGCAGCGGACTAATTTTCCCGAGCGATTACGATCAGCGGCATACACTCAACGTCTATGGCAACTATCGATTTGCCGAGACGTGGAATTTCAGCAGCGAGTGGCGCTACGGCAGCGGACAGCCGATTCCCGGTTTCTACGGACACGATGCCGCCGGATACTTTCTCACCACGCAACGCAATCAGGTTCGTGTGCCGTACTACAGCCGCGTCGATGTGCGCCTCAGCAAGGCCTTCTTATTCAAGAAAGCGAAACTGACGGTGACCGGGGAAGTGTTGAATCTGCTGAATCGTGAAAATGTGCGGTTCGTCGGATTCGATTTCTTCAACCTTAATGGTCGCGCCTTCGGCAACTTCGATCGAATCCTCCCAATTCTGCCCTCCGCCGGCGTCGTGATCGAATTCTAGTCTCAGAAGCCCGACCGTGAGGGAGGGCAAGCTTCCTAATCGAGATGCTTCCGCGATGAGCGCTCTCCCTTAGGGCCGGGCTTCCGCCTCGTCTCCTAAAAAATTAGTTGACAAACCAGTTCGCCGGGGCGTATAAGTCCTAAACGCTTAGGAGACAACCCTGAATGGCGCGAACTAAAAGTGACAATCTAACGCCCTTGGAATTGGAGATCATGCACGTGTTGTGGGCCGAAGGGCCGGCGAACGTGCAGATGGTGCAGCAGCATTTAGCGCGCGAGCTGGCGTATACGACCGTGCAGACGATGCTCAATATTCTGCACCGCAAGGGCAAAGTGAAGCGCACCCTGAAAGACCGCGCTTATCTTTATCAACCCGTCGTCAGCCGCAGCCAGGTCGTGAGCCAGCATATGAGCGATATCGTCGATCGCTTGTTCGGCGGATCGGCTGAGAGCCTGGTGATGAGTCTGCTCGAAACGAAACACCTCACCCCCAGGAAGCTCGCGCGGTTGCAGAAACTGCTCGAGGAAAACCGCGAGGAGAAGCAATGAAGCCCGTCACTGAAATACTCCTGACCTTTCTGCTCAACGCGTTATGGCAAGGAACGCTGATCGTCGCGTTTGCCGCTGGGGGTGATTGGCTGTTGCGCGGAGTTGCGCCGCGGTTCCGGCACTACCTTTGGGTCGTCACTCTGTTGGCGTGCTTGACCATTCCCGCGTTGAGTTGTTTGCCGCAAGCTCGCTCGATGACGACGCCGAACGTGGCGAGCGCGCCCGCCGGGCCGATACCTGTGGTAACCAGCAGGATTATTACGCCGGGCGTAGAAGATCTCACGGCGCGCGCGCTGACCGATAACTTGCCGGTGCGCACTCCTTTTGCCGGTTCACGCGCAGTGCTCGTACCGGCACGGGTTGCCTTCACGTTAGTTGGTCTTTATTTGCTAATCGTGCTTTGGCGACTGTTGGGATTGATGCGCGCATGGCGTCGCACGAATCATATTGTCGCCGCCGCGTTCGCGTGTGACTTTCCTGATTGGGTGCAGAATCGAATCAGCGAATGTCAAAGTGAGTTCGGGATTAAATCAGCTCGCGTGCTTTGCTCGAACGACGTGGCAGTTCCCATCACTGTTGGCGTTTTCGACCGCATCGTAATTCTCCCGCAGCGCTTTACGCGTGAAGTCAGCATCGACGTGCTGACCTCGGCTTTGGGTCACGAATTTCAGCACATCGCGCGTCACGATTATCTGCTGAATCTGGTTTACGAATTCATCTACTTGCCGCTGGCCTTTCATCCGGCCGTCGCGTTCGCGCGCCGCCGCATCAAGCATACGCGCGAACTTTGTTGCGACGCGGCGGTCACGAACAGGCTGGTGCCGGCCGAAGTTTATGCGCGTTCGTTAGTGAAATTGGTCGGCTCGGCGCCGCTCTTGCCCTTAGCCCCGGACACAACCATTGGAATGAACGAATCAGACATCCTGGAGGTACGCATCATGGCTCTGCTCAAAAAATCAAACTTATCTTCCCGCCGGCGAGTGCTGTTGTTGGTTGCGGCTGCTTCGCTGTTGATTACACCTTGTGTCGCGGCGGCGCGTTACGCGCTTAGCTTTGAGACAAACAGGCAAACGCCCCAGAGGGAATCCAGCTCGTTGCCGCGCAAGACCGAACGCGCCGAAATTGAAAATCTGGTCGTCGACCTCGAATTGCAGTCCAAAGAACTCAAACAACGACTGGAACAGATGCCGCCGAGCAAGCAGGTCGAGCGCGCGACACTCGAAGCGAAGCTAAACGAAATCACGCGGAGCATCGAAGAGCAACGCAAAGCTCTGGGCGCTTCGCAGTTGAGCTCGCAGAATGCGTCCGAACAAAGATTGAAGCAGACGCTGGAAGAACTTCAGAAAAATGGTTCGATCGACCAGGCGAAGGCGAAAGAAAAATTGGAGCAATTGCTGGCCCAGGCGACGAATTCAAAGTCGCAGGCGGACGCCGAATTAATTCGCCAAATAATGGACAAGATTACTGCGGAGCAGGCTGCGTCTCAGGGTGATCGGAAACCGCGCCTCCTCAGTCATACCGAGGCGCGCTACACCGACGATGCTCGCGCGAAAGGCATCGTAGGGAAAGTGGTACTTGGATTCACGGTCGACCACGATGGCATTCCGCAGGGCATTCAAGTGAAACAATCGCTATATCCTTCTTTGGATCAGGCGGCGATCGAAGCCGTGCGCGAGTGGAGATTCGCACCGGCCATGAAGAACGGGCAAGTCGTTTCCACCTGGTTGGAAGTTCAAGTCAACTTCAACCTCTATCAGGACCCGGAAAAGAAAGAAACTCAGGAACGCCGCGAAAGAGAATTGGTCGAGAGGGCGGCGACAGTGAATGGTCAGGAAATAAGGGTCCGCACGGGCAACGAAGCCGCGCGCCGCGCTGAACGCGAGGCCGAAGAAAAGCGAAACGCGATACTCGCCGGCATGGCCAAGATCACTATGGACCACGCGATTCAAATCGCCGGCAGCAAGGCTCCGGGAAAAGTCATTGAATGCAGTCTGGTCGGCGAACATTGGGAAGGCCCGGCCGAATTAGCAAAGCCGTCGCTCGTGCTTTATCACGTCATCATTCTTTCCGAAGACGCAACTCCGACGCGAACTCATGTGCTGGTCAACGCGCAGGACGGTAGTGTCTTTCGCGTCAGTAAAGAAGAGAAGCGCCAGGAAGAAGAGATGACCGGCTATGCGAATTACACATCGGAAGGCACGACCAGGCGCGCTATCAATGGTGGTGTCCTGAATGGAAAGGCCGTGAGCCTGCCGGCGCCGCAATATCCGGCCATTGCTCGCGCGGCGCACGCGAGTGGGCCTGTCAATGTGCAGATATTGATTGACGAGGGCGGCAACGTGATTGAAGCGACGCCGGTTTCAGGGCATCCGCTCCTGCGAGCGGCCGCAGAGGCGGCGGCCAAAGAAGCAAAGTTTTCCTCCACGCGACTGAACGGTGAACCCGTACGGGTGAGTGGCGTGCTCGTTTTCAACTTCGTCGCGCAATAAAGCGTGGTCCGTCGAAAGAGAAGGTTGGACGCCGCACACTTGCGGCGATCTAAACCTGGGGATGGGCTCCTCCAGGGTAAGAAAGGCGGTCAGCGACGACCGCCTTTCTGTTTTTGTGTGACGCCATTGCGTGTTAGATTAGCCGCCGCTCAGATTCGAGTTCAGAACCACCTGTGTTAGCGGGTGGTTGATTCAGCGAAATCATGAACCATCTTCGCGTATCAGCCTCGCTTGTATTACTTGGTTGTTCGGTTCTATACGCACAGGCGCAAGCTCCCAAGTTGCAGTCCGAGACTCCTTCTGCGACGTCCGCGAAAGACGATTCCGAACTCAGACAACGTCGCTCTGTGGCCTTCTCGACCCTCGAAGCATTGGCAATCGAGGCGCGCAGCTATCGCGATGAGCCATTACGCGCGCGCGTGCAGGCGCGAATTGCCGATGCGATTTGGGAGCAGGATCGGGATGCTGCCCGCACGCTCTTTCGCCGCGCGTGGGACGTTGCCGAGGCACTTGAGACAAGCGCGCCGGCGACCACGCCGAACATGCCGGGCCGGATGCCGGCCGGACGCACGCCGCCACGACCGCGCGCCAACCTGCGACGCGAAATTCTTCAGTTGGTAGCCAAACGCGATCGCCAACTCGGTGAAGAGTTGCTGAAACGAATGACGCCTAAAGATGAAGCGGCGAAAACCATTGATGCGTCTTCGCGTTCGTCGAATTTGTCTTCACCCGAAATCGCCGAGCGTTTGAGATTGGCAGAGAGCTTCCTGGCTGACGGCAATCTTGAACGCGCGCTCGAATTCGCTGACCCGGCGCTGGTTCAGGCGAACAGCAGCACGGTCGCTTTTCTGATCGCGCTGTATGAGAAAAATCCGGCAGCTGCGGATCAGCGGTTCGCGTCGTTGCTGGTAATGGCCGCGGCCGATCCGTCTGCGGATGCGAACGGCGTCTCGTACCTGACATCCTACGCGTTTACGCCATCGATCGTCTTGGTTGTATCGCCGGAGGGCAATCCCTCGAGCATGTCTTATCCTTCGCATCCGCCGCCGGCGCTGTCGCCTCAATTGCGCAAGGCTTACTTCCAGACATGCGCCAATATTCTTTTGCGGCCCATCGCGCAGATCGAGCAATCGTCTGCGGGCCGCGGTGGAACCTATTTCATGATCACGCGGCTGCTTCCTTTATTTCAGCAATTCGCTCCCGAGCTCGCGCCCGCACTCAGTGCGCAACTCGCAGCGCTGGGTCCGGAAGCCGGACGCCGGACGGCGGAGGCCGGCGATCGCGGGGTGAATCGCGGCATGAACGATAACGGCCAGCCGGCGTCTTTGGAGGACGAATGGAAAGATCGCTTGGATCGCGCCAGGACTTCGGACGAACGTGATAAGGCCTACGCCCAAGCAGCCATCACTGCCGCGGAGAAAAGCGACCCGCGCGCCCAGGACTTTGTCGATAAGATCGAGGATGCGGATACGCGCAGTGGTGTGCGGCAGTTCGTCAATTACAATTTCATTCGAAATCTACTGCAAAAGAAGCGTGCCGATGAAGCGCTCGCCTTGATTCGCAAGACTGAGTTGCCGCACACGCTGCGCGCGCATTTCCTGACGCAGGCTGCCGGCGTGTTCAGCGAAAAGGATAAAGTTCGCGCGAGTGAGCTACTCGAAGAGGCGTTGACGGAAACGCGCCGCATAGACGCTTCCACTTCTGATCGAGCTTATTGCCTGCTCGCGTTGCTATCGCAATCTGCAAGAGTCAATAAGGCACGGAGCTGGGAGTTGCTGTCCGAGACGATAAAGGCCGCGAACGCGGTGCCTGATTTTACCGGCGAGTATGGTCAAACCTGGTTCACACTGGAAGGCAAGTTCAGCATCCGGATGGGCACCGAACTCGCTTCACCGACAGATCTGGCCCAGGTGTTTGAAATCTTAACGAAGGAAGATTTCTATCAGGCGCTTGATGCCGCGCGGAATTTCAGCGGCGACGCGCCGAAGGCGTTGGCGATGATTTCAGTTGGACACGCGATGTTTGAGAAGAAGAAGTGATGGCTCGTAGTTTTTGTTATCTTCGCGTCGTCTTCCCGGTTTTCGTGCCGTTAGGCATGACATATTTATAGAACCCGCATCAATATGATTCCCAACACTACAGCGCGCGAGATGCTTCAAAGCATTTCGCGCGCTGTGGTGTAAATGGGGAGGAGTACGTTCTAACGCTTCGCCGCTATGCGGCGGGCACCCTTCCTCACGGTCGGGCCCCTGCAGACGGCGACTCCTCAGCCACGCGATATTTCTCCTTCTCTTTCTCCTTCTGCAAATACGGAATTCCTTTTTCCATCCACTCAGGCGCGGGCGCGCCTTTGAGGAAGTGGTCGAAGAATTCCTGCATGCGGCGCGTGTAGTCTTTCTGATTAATGCGCCGGCGCAGGCCATGCTTCTCGCCGTTGTAACTGAACATGTAGGCCTCTTTGTTCAGGTGGCGCAGGCCGAGATAGAACTCGATGCCCTGATACCATGGCACCGCGTCGTCCTCGTCGTTATTGATCAAAAGCAAAGGCGTCTGCACTTTGTCGATGTGAAAGAGTGGTGAGTTTTCGATGAACCGCATCGGGTACTCCCAGAGCGAGCCGCCGATGCGCGACTGTCCGTGCTCGTACTGAAACTGGCGCGGCAGTCCCGTGCCCCAGCGAATGCCGCTGTAGGCGCTGGTCATGTTCGAGACGGCAGCGCCAGCTTCGGCTGCTTTGAAGCGGTTCGTCTGCGTCACCATGTAAGCGATTTGATAGCCGCCCCAACTGTGGCCCTGGATGCCGATGTTATTCTCATCGACGAAACCTCGATCGACCACGGCTTGCACCGCGGGCAACACACATTGCAGAGCATCGCGTCCCGGGTATCCGGTTTTGTAAATAATGTCGGGCATGAAAATCAGATAGCCGTTGCTGACGTAGTACGCGGCATTGATTGACGTGCCCGGACCCGGTGCGCGGAACTGATGAAGGCCCTGCGACAGACGTTCGTAGATGTAAACGATCATTGGATACTTCTTCTTTGGATCGAAGTTATCCGGCTTCAACAACATTCCTTTCAAAGGCACCCCGTCAGTGTTCTTGAAGTTGACCATCTCGGCCGTACCCCAGTTGAACTGCGCGCGTTGGGCGTCGCCATTGCTGATTTTCTTGGGCGCTTTGAAATTCGAATCAGTCACCCAGATGTCGGGGAACTCATCGAACCGGGACGCGGTAAATACGAACACGTCCGCGTCTTTGGCTTTAGTCGGATTGTTGAAATCCTTCGCGCCCATGATCAATTTTTCGGGCAAGCCACCGCCGATGCGATCGCGATAGAAACCTGAATCGCGTGTCTCTAAATTTTCCGCGTGCAGCAGTAAAGGCGTTGCCGGATCGATGGTGCGCTCGCGCTGGTCCAGCCGAACATAACGAAACTGAAGTTTCTCTTTGCGGCCAACGCCGTCGGTCAGATTCTTCGCGCCATTGCCATCGGGCGAGACCTGCCAGACGTCATAGCGATCGTAAATCAACACCGCCGCGTCGTCTTTGGTCCACCCGGCCACGCCGTAAGCGTTCGCCAACTCCGGCGTGTCGTTCTCTTCATTAAAGAAAGCGACGCCGAGATTTCGGGTCAGGTTCGACTTGACGCCGGTGGCGACCGAATAGCTCGTCCAATCTTTGCCGTCGAAGTAGAGCGCGTACTTGCCGCCCGGCGATAGCGAAACATTGAAGCGCTGTTTCTGAGCGACCGGTTTGCGCGTGCCATCCTCAGCGTTGACGATGTAGTAATCGGTCAAGCCGGGATCATAGTCGGCGGTGACGCGGTAAGCTCGATTGTCGCTGCCGACAGCCATACGTCCGTCGGTTGAAGGCTGGAGATTCTCCATCTTCTCGTCGGCGAGTTGCACAAACTTCTTGCCCTTCACGTCGTAGACGGCGCGATACGATCGATTGCGTTCCTGTTCGGCGCGGACTTTTTGAATCGGCTGAATGTAATCGTCTTTCCAGTGCCACAGATCGACCATGACTTTCTCGTCAGCCGGAAGGTCATCGTCGGCGTTTTTCTCGGGTTCCGGCGGCGGCGCAGCGCCGAGGAAAAGGTGCGAGCCGTCCAGCGAGAAGCTAAGGTTCGCCTGGCTGCTGACGACGAAGTCTTTTCTGAAGCCGGGCGATGAAGTGGAAACGATTTCACTGGCGAGAGGTGCGGGCAGAGGCGTCGCGTGATTTTCCTTCACGTTGGCGCCCTCCCTGACGGTCGGGTTTCCGCCGGAAGTGGCCGGGTTAGTGCCGCGATCGGCAATGGGCGTCGCACTGCCGCGTTCCCAAAGATAGATTTTGAATTTAGCTTGCTTCGATGCCTGGTCGTCGCGGTCGCTGATGAACGCGAGTTCAGTTTGATCGTCATCCCAGGTCAGCTTCTGATACTTGCCTTTGCCGGCCAGCAGCGATGTCGGTGCGGCGTCGGTCTGCGGCGAGACGACGTACACGCCGTTCGTCTCTTCGTTCTTGGACGAGACGGTGTACGCGAGTGTTTTGGCGTCCTTGCTGAAACTGTAGTCGAGCACATCGGCGATCGTGCGCTCAGTTCCCGTCGTCATATTCCGGATGATCAAATCAGTGCCGAACTCTTTTCGCGGACCGCGCGGAGCGGGGCGTCCGCCGCCACCGCCTTGCGGTCTTTGCGTGGCATCATCTTCATCTTCTAATTGTTCCGGCGCGGGCTCTTTCGCGGCGCCACCATCAGTTGCTTCCCGATTCGGAGCCGCGCCGGGTTTTGCTTCCAGCGAATATGCAATGAAGCCGCTCGCATCTTCCGGCACCTGAAAATTCTTGACTCGTTCGACGCGGGCCACCTGCCCATTCGAGAGATCCATGATGCCGAGCGCGTTCTTCGGCATGTCGTCGGGCCTCTTCTTTTCCTTCTTTGCCTTATTCAGATCGGCCTTGGTCGGCTCGATACTGAAAACTACGAATTTCGCATCGGCAGTAAAGACCGGTCGAGCCAGGCGACCCTGGTTTGCCTGAAACTCACCGGGCGCCGCGCCGGGATCGTCGGGAGGAGGAGTCGGCGGCCGGTAGCCGCGCGCGGCCCGCCATTCAGTGCCGCTCCCAAGATTCCGTACGACTATTTCACTGTCTGAATCCTGACCCATGTAAGCGTAGGCGACGAATTTTCCGTCGCGCGAAATTGTTGGGCTCTGGATCGAATGCCAGTTGTCATAGTCTTTATGAGTAATCGGACGTTTGGTCGTGGCCGGCTGTTGCGCGAAGGCCTGGGCCAAAGACGTGACGATCAAAGCGACTGCGCACACCAGCGACACATATCGCCGGGCGAATGGATTGACGGATCTCATTGATGGTTGCTCCCTTTCAGGCTTTCAAGAAGGAAAGATGACGCGACAGTCTATCGCTCAGATTGTTGAAGTCAAGCTCGGAGCGCAGGCATCCTTGCCTGCGGTTCGCGCGCATCCCTGCGCGCTCTTTTATTAGAACCGGCAAGGATGCCGGTGGCCCGCAGGCAAGGATGCCTGCGATCCCAGCCCATGCCTCCGTTCTTAACGATTGTGTTGCGTCGCGCTCGCGTGTAACCGTTGTCTTTGCGAGAGCGTTGATACTTGTGCGACCATAAACCAAACTCGGACAGATTAACCTTCGATTCGAGGAGCTACGGACACCCCACGCCTCGGTAAGGTCTCAGACGGATCGTGATGGAAGAACACGTATCGACAGAATTTCCAAGGCAAACTGAGCGAAATTATGAAGTGACCGCCGATGCGCACCCGGTGAAGCCGGCCGGGGCGAGCGACGCTCCGCGGCCGCGCCAGGAATCGCCACGCCAAAAATCAAAAACCCGCGCACGAATTATTCAGGTCGTAAGCATTCTGCTGCTGGTGGTCCTGCTGGTCGTTCTCTGGCGTTTCCTCGGAGATCGCGCGGCGGCGCCGGGGGCCGGAGGGCGCGGCGGACGGGGAGGTGGAGGCGAAGCCGTCCCGGTCGAAGTCGCTCCCGTTACGCAACAAGACGTGCCGATTCAAATCAAGAGCATCGGCAACGTGGAAGCGCAAACGACCATTGCCGTGCGCTCACAAGTGGAAGGAACTCTGCTCACTGTCGGTTTTGCGCCAGGACAGGAAGTGCAGAAGGGCTCGGTCCTTTTCACGATCGATCCGCGACCACTCCAGGCGCAACTCAGTCAGGCCGAAGCAAACCTTTTGAAATCGATGGCTGCCGTGCGTCAGGGCAACGACATCGTGGCGCGCGATGAAGCCACACTGGCCAACGACCGCGTGATCACTAATCGTGATTTGAAGTTGGTTGAAGCGGGTGTGATTCCTCGTGAGCAATACGACAACGACATGGCCAAGCAGCGCGCTGACGAAGCCACCGTGCGCGCCGATCAATCGGCCGTCGCTAACTTGCAGGCCGCACAAAAAGCCGAACAAGCCAACGTCGAAAACGCGCGCGTGCAGTTGAGCTACACGACAATTCGCGCACCCATCGCCGGCAAGACCGGCAATCTGGCGGTGACCGCAGGTAATCTGGTGCGCGCCAACGATACGACAGCGATGGTGACCATCACGACGTCGTCACCGATTTACGTCACCTTCTCGGTCCCCGAACGTGATCTCGTTCGCATTCGTCAGGCCGGTGGTAAGGAAGGACTCGAGGTGCAGGGCGAGATCCCTGGGGACGAACCTAATCCGGTCAAAGGCAGATTGTCACTGGTTGATAACACCGTCGATCCGGCGACCGGAACGGTTCGTCTCAAGGCGACTTTCATCAACGAAGATCGTCGTTTGTATCCCGGTCAATTTGTGAATGTACTGCTGACGCTCGGCACTGCAACGCAGGCGACAGTCGTTCCGTCACAAGCAGTGCAAATTGGTCAGGACAAAACTTTCGTCTACGTGGTCAAAGCTGATGGCACTGCTGAGATGCGCACGGTGAAGACCGGTACGACAGTCGAATCGATGACGGTGATCGACGATGGATTGAAACCGGGCGAGCAGGTTGTGACTGATGGCCAATTGCGCATCGTGCCGGGCGCGAAGGTCCAGGTTAAAGGCCAGGGTCAAGGTGGCCGCGGCGGTAATCAGGGACAGAACGGTGCGCCAGGTGGTCCGCCGTCCGCGACCAATCCGAACGAAGGCGCGCAATCGGGGCAAGGCGGACAAGGGCAGGGTGGGGGACGGCGTGGTGGACAGAATCCCAGTCCTTAAGAAGACATTGCAAATTGAAAATTGAAAAATGCAAATTGCAAATTGAGGTGATGACGTGGGCGGGTAATGAGTTACTCCCGATGAATTATTAGAAAGGTTGATTAATTTTCCCGCACGCGTAACCGCTAAAGAAAAGAAACGGGCAGTTGCCGCAGGCCGCAGAGCATAATTGCGCGACATGCTGGCAATTTGAAATTTTCATTTTTCAATTTTCATTTTTCAATTCTTTTCCATGTCTGAGTTATTCATCCAGCGCCCCATCACCACGACGCTCATCATGTTCGGCATCGTGTTGTTCGGACTGATTGGCTATCGCGCGCTGCCGGTAAGCGATCTTCCCAACGTTGACTATCCCACTATTCAGGTCACTGCCGAACTGCCGGGCGCCAGTCCCGAGACGATGGCTTCTTCGGTTGCGACTCCGCTCGAACGACAGTTCTCGACTATCGCCGGTCTGAACACCGTCAGTTCGACGAGCACGCTCGGTAATACTCAAGTCACGCTGCAGTTCGATCTGACGCGCAACATCGATGCGGCCGCGCAGGACGTGCAGACGGCGATTGCCCAATCGTCGCGTCAGTTGCCGACCGGCATGCCGAATCAGCCGACGCTGAAGAAGGTGAATCCGGCCGATCAGCCGATCGTTTATTTAATGGTCAGCTCGCCGACACTCCCTTTATCGAAGGTCAACGAGTATGCGGATACGACGCTCGCGCAGCGTCTCTCAACCATCAGCGGCGTCGCGCAGGTGCTGGTCACCGGAGAGCAGAAGTATGCCGTGCGCGTGCAAGTCGATCCTTCGGCGCTGGCTGCGAAAGGCATCGGCATCGATGACGTCGCGACTGCCTTGCAGCGCGGCAATACGAACCTGCCGGTCGGGACGCTCTACGGAATTCATCAGAACCTGACCGTGCAGGCCAATGGCCAACTCACCAACGCCGAAGAATATCGCCAACTGATTGTGGCTTACCGGAACGGTGCGCCGGTCAGCCTGCGCGATCTCGGCGACGTAGTTGACAGCGTCGAGAACAGTCGCCTGGCGACGCGTTACAACGGGCAACAGGTGGTGACGCTGACCATTCAACGGCAGCCCGGTACGAACACCGTGGCGGTCGTTGATGCAATTCGAAATTTGCTGCCTTCGTTTCGTCAGCAACTGCCGGCGTCGATCAAGCTCGACGTGCTTTACGATCGCTCTGAATCCATCCGCGAATCAGTGAACGATGTGCAGTTCTCTCTGCTGCTCGCGATCGGCCTGGTCGTGCTGGTCATCTTTCTTTTTCTGCGCAACGTGCGCGCGACTTTCATTCCCACGCTGGCGTTGCCGACCTCGATCGTCTTCACCTTCGCCATCATGTACCTGCTGGGCTTCAGCCTCGACAATCTCTCGCTGATGGCCTTGACGCTGTCGGTCGGATTCGTCGTCGACGACGCGGTGGTGATGTTAGAGAACATCGTGCGTCGCATGGAAGAAGGCGAAGGCGCGATGGAAGCGGCGCTGAAAGGTTCGCGCGAAATCGGCTTCACCATCGTGTCGATGACCGTGTCGCTGGTTGCAGTATTTATCCCCGTGCTTTTTTTAAGTGGAATACTCGGCCGGCTGTTTCGCGAATTTGCGATCACCATCAGCGTGGCGATTCTGGTTTCAGGGTTCGTGTCCTTGAGCCTGACGCCGATGCTTTGCAGCCGCATTCTGAAATCGTTTGGCCATAAGCCAGAACCCCCTACGTTAGCGGGCGGGCCGGAAGCGGACGAAATCGCGGGCGGTGATCCGCAGACGGAGACGCCTGCCCTTCAGCACGGCAAATTCTGGCAGATAACTGAGCGGGGTTACGAGTGGCTCGTCGGCGGATACCGCTGGACTTTGCAAATCGCGCTCGAGCATCGCGCGCTCACGCTAATGATTTGCGGCGTGCTGTTTTTGATTACGATTGCGCTGTTCTACGTGATTCCGAAGGGTTTTATCCCCAACGATGATACGGCGCAGATTGTCGGTTACACGGAAGCCGCCGAGGGCATTTCATTTGAAGAGATGTCGCGGCACCAGGAGCAGATCGTCGATCTGATCCGCAAAGATCCAAACGTCGTCGGCGTGCTGTCGACCGTTGGCGAAAGCGACATCAGCGCCGCGAGCAACACCGGCAACATTCTGATTCTGCTGAAGCCCGTGCATGATCGAAAGAAAAATGTAGAAGCCATAATCGATGACCTGCGCCCGAGACTGGCGACCGTGCCCGGCGTCCGCATCTATCTGCAGAATCCGCCGCTGGTCCAGGTTGGCGGGCAAGTGACGAAGAGTCCGTACCAATTGACTTTGCAAGGTCCGGATCGCGACGAGCTTTATGCGAAAGCAAATGAGTTGATGCAGAAGATGGCCCGGATGCCGCAATTACTCGACGTGACCAGCGATATTCAAACCAAGAATCCGCAGCTCAATGTGGATATCGATCGCGACAAGGCGGCTGCGGTCGGCGTGAGCGCGCAGCAGATCGAAGACGCGCTGAATAATGCTTATGGCACGAGGCAAATCTCGACAATCTATGCCACCTCGAATGAGTACCAGGTGATTCTCGAAGTGAAGCCGGACTACCAGCGCGATCCTTCTGCGCTGGGCCGTCTCTACATTCATTCGACGGCGACGGCGGCGACGGCGAGTCAGGTTGCGCAGGTGCAGGGCGCCATCGCGCAGCCTTCACCGACCATCGTCAATTCAGCGCAGTCTCCAGCGGGACTGACGGCGCCGGGACAGACGACCACGGGACGGCTGGTGCCATTGAGCACGGTCGCGACATTCTCGCGTGGGATTGGACCACTGTTGGTCAATCACCTGAGCCAGCTTCCTTCGGCGACGATTTCATTCAACCTGCAGGACGGCGTTTCGCTGAGCGCGGCGACGGATGAGGTGCAGGCGACCGCGAAGAAGACTTTGCCGGGCACGATCACCACCAGCTTTCAGGGCACCGCGCAAATCTTTCAATCGAGTTTGCAGAACCTGACACTGTTGATGCTGGTCGCGGTGCTGGTGATTTACCTCGTGCTCGGAATTCTCTACGAAAGTTTTATTCATCCCTTCACGATTCTTTCCGGATTGCCGTCGGCGGGATTGGGTGCGTTGCTGACGCTGCTGGTGTTTGGACGTGAGCTGGACGTTTACGCATTCGTCGGACTGATCATGTTGATTGGCATCGTCGAGAAGAACGCGATCATGATGATCGACTTCGCGCTCACGTCCCAACGTGAAGAAGGAAAGCCGGCGGAAGAAGCGATCTTCCAGGCCTGCCTGATCCGCTTTCGGCCGATCATGATGACGACGATGGCAGCGCTGATGGGCACCTTGCCGATCGCTCTGGGCTGGGGCGCAGGCGCGGCGTCGCGACGCGGACTGGGATTAGCGGTGGTCGGCGGGCTGTGTGTTTCGCAGGTCGTGACGTTGTATCTGACGCCGGTCGTGTATCTGTATTTTGAGAATGCACAGGCGTGGTTCGCGCGGCGAAGAAAGCGTGAGCCGGCAGTCGCATGAGCCAGTACCATCCCAGTGAGGGGATGGATCGTCGGGCGTGATTGAGATGTTGGTAACGCCATGATCCATCCCCTCACGGGGACGGTACTGACTCCTGGTCGTCGCGCAGGCTCGTACTTGTCCGGTGACGACCTCAAATAAGTTTTGATGTTCAAGAAGTCCAAAGATCCAAATCATCGCCGCGGCATCTCGGAGCTGTTCATTCAGCGTCCGATTACGACGACGCTGGTGATGGTGGGCATTGTGCTGTTCGGCCTGATTGGCTATGCGGCGCTGCCGGTCAGCGATTTGCCGACCGTTGATTATCCGACCATCAACGTCAACGCCAGTTTGCCGGGCGCGAACCCTGAGACGATGGCCGCGTCGGTCGCCACGCCACTCGAAAGACAATTCTCAGGCATCGCGGGCATCGACTCGATTAACTCGTCGAACTCGCAAGGCTCGACTTCGATCACTCTGCAATTCAATCTCAGCCGCAATATCGACGCGGCCGCGCAGGATGTGCAAACGGCCATCTCGGCTTCGTTGCCGCAACTGCCGCCGGGAATGCCGAACCCGCCGAGCCTGCGCAAATCAAATCCTTCGGACAGCCCGATTCTATTTTTCGCGCTCAGCTCTGATGTGTTATCGCTGCCGCAGATCGATGAATACGCCGAGACTTTGATCGCGCAACGCATCTCGATGGTCGACGGCGTTTCGCAGGTACAGGTTTATGGCGCGATGAAGTACGCGGTGCGCGCGCAGATGGATCCGAACGCGCTCGCCGATCGCGGCATCGGCGTTGACGACATTGACACCGCGATTCGTAACGCGAATCCCAACACGCCGACCGGCACGCTCTACGGAAAATATTCCAACCTGACCGTGCAGACCAACGCGCAAATGGACAATGCGGCGGAGTTTCGCAAGCTGATTGTTGCCTATCGCAACGGCGCGCCGGTCCGGCTGGAAGAAGTCGCGAACGTTTTCGACAGTGTTGAGAACAACAAAGTCGCGAGCTGGTTCAATGGCCGTCGCAGCGTGACCATGGCGGTGCAGCGACAGCCGGGCACCAACACCGTGCAGGTGGTCGATGATATCAAGGCGCTGATCCCGCAATTCAAACAGCAACTGCCGGCGTCGATAAATCTGGACATTCTCAACGATCGTTCCGTCTCAATTCGCCAATCTGTCGACGATGTGCAGTTCTCGCTGGTGCTGGCGATGGGATTGGTGGTGATGGTCATCTTCCTGTTTCTGCGCAACGTGCGCGCGACGATCATCCCCACGCTGGCGCTGCCGACTTCGATCGTGGGCACGTTCGCAGTCATGTACCTGCTGAATTTCAGTCTCGACAATCTATCGCTGATGGCCCTGACGCTTTCGGTGGGATTCGTCGTCGACGATGCAGTCGTGATGCTGGAGAACATCGTCCGACGGATCGAAATGGGCGAAGGTGTGATGGACGCTGCGCTTAACGGATCGCGCGAAATCGGATTCACGATCGTTTCCATGACCGTCTCGCTGGTCGCGGTCTTCATCCCGGTGTTGTTCATGGCCGGAATTCTCGGCCGGCTATTTCGCGAATTCGCCATCACCATCAGCGTGGCCATTTTGGTTTCGGGTATGGTTTCGCTCACCCTCACGCCGATGCTCGCCAGTAAACTTCTGAAAGCCTCATCAATTCGCGAGAGCGCGTTGCATGAAGAGGGCGGCCAAGCGCCGCGCCGCGGCTGGTGGGGATTTACCGAAGGCATCTACAACCGCGTGCTCCAGTTTTATGAATGGAGCCTGCAGATCGTTTTGCGGCATCCGCTCTACACGATCACCATCAGTCTTATTCTCGCGGTGTTTACGTTCTATTTGTTCGGTGCGGTGCCGAAAGGTTTTATTCCCAGCGGCGACACCGGTTTGATCTTCGGCAACACCGAAGCGGCCCAGGGCATTTCGCTTGACGACATGATCAAGCATTCGAACACCATCACCGACATCATCAAGAAAGATCCAAACGTGCAGTCGTATGCGTCGACGGTGGGGTCGGGCGGTCGAAACTCCGGCGGTAATAGCGGGACAATCTTTATCGGACTCAAACCGCTCGGCCAGCGCAAGCTGAGCGCCGACGATGTGATACAGCAACTGCGACCAAAGCTTCAGAGCGAACCTGGTCTCCGCGTAATTCTGCAAAATCCGCCATCGCTGAATGTCGGCGGCGGCTTTGGCCGCAGCACTTATCAAGTGACGATTCAGGCCTCGAGCACGGCCGAGTTGGCTGACGCCGCGCCCACGCTCGAAAAGAAGATGCGCGAGATGCAGATACTTCAGGACGTGAACAGCAATCTGCAAATCAACACGCCGCAACTGAATGTGGAAATCGATCGCAAGCAGGCCGCCGCACATAACGTTACGATTTCGCAGATTCAAACCGCGCTGGGCGACGCATTTGGTTCGCGGCAGGTCTCGACGATTTACATGCCGACGAATGAGTACCAGGTGATTCTCGAAGCGAAGCCGGAATTTCAAAGCGACCCGACGGCGTTGGGTCGTTTGTACATTCACGCGTCGAATGGCCGGCTGGTGCCTTTGAGCGCGGTCGCGAGTTTCTCGAAAAGCGTCGGGCCGGCGCAAGTAAACCACTTCGGCGAAATGCCGGCGACCACGATTTCATTCAACCTCAGGCCCGGAGTTTCGTTGAGCCAGGCGACTGCAGAAATCCAACGCGTCGCGCGACTGAATCTTCCCGCCACCATCACGACGACCTTCCAGGGCTCGGCACAGGTCTTTCAGCAATCGCTGCAAAATCTCACGCTGCTGCTGGGAGTGGCCGTGCTCGTGATTTATCTCGTGCTGGGAATCCTTTACGAGAGCTTCATTCATCCGCTTACCATTCTCTCCGGATTACCATCGGCAGGTTTGGGCGCGCTGCTGACGCTGATGATCTTCCAACGCGAGCTCGACATCTATGCGTTCGTGGGATTGATCATGCTAATCGGCATCGTGAAGAAAAACGCAATCATGATGATCGACTTCGCACTCGATAAGCAGCGCCGCGAAGGCGAAGAGGCACGCCGCGCAATCTACGACGCCTGCGTCATCCGCTTCCGCCCCATCATGATGACGACGATGTCGGCCTTGATGGGCACGCTGCCGATTGCCCTGGGCTGGGGCGCCGGCGCTTCCGCGCGACGCGGGTTGGGATTAGCAGTCGTCGGAGGATTGATCGTGTCGCAGGTGCTGACGCTTTATTTGACGCCGGTGGTTTATGTCTACTTTGAGAGGTTCCAGGAATGGATGTCCGGAACTAAACCATCGCCCGTTACTGATCGTGACCCATCGAGCGGTGCAGTCGCACGCACGTAAGAGACTCTCATTGATGTCTATAAACCGGAAATCGTTCCTGGATGTTCTCGTTTCACTTCTTGAATTCTTCGTCGACCTACGATACGAAATCTCACTTCGTCCTTTGGGAAAGCCATTCCTCCCGCACTAATTCAGCCATCGTATTACGATATTTCTCGAAGTCCTCACGTCCGCTTAGATATGCTCACGCAGGTGGTACTGACTTCGATACTTCCCATCTCACCTTAGGTCTCTCATCCCTCCAAGCCTGTAGATGCATGTGCGGCTTTCCAAATCACGGCCGCGTCATAACCATAGATCGTTTTGACCACATCGGGGTTCCAGCTCTCCAGGCCACGTGTTGCCAGCGACCGCAGTGACCTCAGGTCGATCACTTCGTGACCCGTCGCATTCGGGTTCGGCAATACGCGCGTGAGCCGTCCGTCACCGGCGCGGAAGTCGTCATAATCGTCAGTCGCGACCGAACCGAAGCTTCGTCCCGGCCCAGGCACGGCCTGACGAGAACCCGGGCCGGGGATCACGAGAAGATGAAAAGCTTGTTCGCCGGTAAGCGCCGCGACTTCATCCACCATCGTGCCGAGTTCGAAGACATTTACATAATTGGCGCCGCGGATTGCGTGATTGTAGCCAAATCTCATGAGGGTCTTCGGCGACACTTTGCGCCCTTCGTCTGCTTTAATCAGATCGGCGAGATTACTTCGCATCCATTTCGCACGGCGTTGGGAGTAGGGCCACAGGCCGCCGTTCCGTTCCGCAGTTTCGATCGCTAGTGATTCTTCGAGCGTGCGCATGATTACGTCGCTCTCATGATCCGGGTTCGGCCACGCGGCCCGCACCGCCGTTACCAGCGCGGGCTCTTGCGACAGAATGAAAAGATCGTCGGGGTTCTTAGTTTGTTCGAAGCGCGCTAAGGCGTCGATTGACGCTTGCTTCAGACGAGTGAACGGTTCGCGGGCGCTCGTTGGTAATTTCGGTTCGAGCCGTGAAATGAAATAGCGATCGCTAAAGACTTCACGGTCGAGTCCCCACAGCACCTGCTCATCCTTTGGCGCACTTGTTAACACATCGGCGAGAAACTTAGTTTCCTCGCGCAAATTAGAAAACGTAAACACGCCGGGGTTCTTCAAAAGATCCTCGAGCCCTTTGAGACCGTTTCGTCTCGCGGCCGCCTCGATGTCCATCGTCATGGCCGGTGACATCTCAATGGCAAGTCGGCTGTAACCGGAACCGCGTAGGGCGGAGAAGAGAGCCGCCGACAATTGCGCGGTCTCAGCCACACCGTGCTCTTCGCCGATGAGTGTGAAGCGTGCGGCGCGACCTTCTTGAACGATCCAATCCCAGCCGCGCCCCGCTGGCCGCCCCTCCGCCATTGTCAGTGGCAGTCTATTACTCTGCAGCGCGTTGAGAAGTCGCGCTACGGCTGGGTTAGCTGAAGTAGTCTGGGTCTGCCCAGTCGCCGGCGCGCCCGCCCTCCCGGCGACGGCGCCTGCAACCAACGCCAGACCTCCGGTGAAAAGTAGATCGCGTCGATGTATTGTCATACCGATTATGTTCCTGCGAGCGGTGACTCAATAGTTCGCCGTGATGATGATTCATCGCGAACACTTATTGGTTGGGTTTGTACGGTTTGTCGTCGACGAGCAGATTACCGTCGCGAATATTGTCTACGAGGTACATCTTCCAGCCTTGCGCAGTCTTCTTCCAGGTTTCACGCTGCACGACGCCGGCTTCAACTTTATGTAAAGTCCCATCCGGAAAGCGCTGCATCCTCACTGTCTTTTGAGTTATGTCGGCACTCGCCAGGTCGCCCTTAACCTCAATCGTTCCGATTTGAAAATCCTGTGAAATGAAATGGTCAATCCTGTCCAGGAGTCCTCTTATATACACCTCCATGTCCGCCCGCGTGTTCACCTTGCCATCTGGAGTGATCGTATGAAAGTCATCAGTGCGTAAGGCCATAATTGCCGCCACATCCTTGGCGTTAAAGGCTTGCATATTGCGAGCGTACCATTCCTCAATCGCCCTGCGGGTGGGCTTGGATTTATCCCGCACGATCGTGTTGCCGTCTTTAACTTTGACCTTGCGGTCGCTCTGCACGTTATTTTGAGCAAGCAACAGTGGCGAGCAAATAAGTATCAGCCCAAAACTAACAAGCGATAGACTTTTCATAGTTTGCCTCCAACGGAATCCTTCGCGGTCGGATGCTCGATTCATACCGATTCCTTCCTGCGGTGCTTTCTACAACTTGGACAAGAGCCGGGACAGTTCTATGGGTAAGTGACAAAAAACGAGATGAGGTTTCAAAACTCGAGGATCAATTTGCGGGGGCAGCTCAATCGGACTCGAGCAGCCATTCAGAGACGCCCCCGCTCTGATCACCCGTCAACCATTGCCAATCAAGGTGCATGGAGGGCATCTGGTCAGCCGCATCGCTGAAGCGCGCCAGGGCGCGGCCGGCCTTCAACTCGCCGGTGACGGTGACGCAGTGATAGAGCATTTCCACGGTCCCATCGTCCTGCCGGCGGGCGACGACCTGGCCGGTTTTGATCGTGCCACCGGCATAGAAACCGGCGATGCCTCGTTCGTCGTCAGAGACAAAAGTCATGGTCGTATCGGTGTTGATGGTGCCGTTAGTGGAATTCGCGATGGCTCGAAATGTCTTGCCGGCTAAGTGCATCGGATCTTCTTCTCCTGGAGTGTCGGCGATATGCCACTTCAGAACTTTTCTAAATCCGGTCCAACGATTCGTTATGAGCAGCCCGATTTTAGAAATTTAACGGACCTAAAGATCTGTTGCGCTAGTTGCATGTCCGCTCGATTAGGACTCTCGAGGCCCATGTACAGTTCAACGTGCTGCGCGCGCCAGTCGCCGACGTTCAATTCAGTCACATAAAACGGTGTGCGTTTCCAGGTGTACTCGAAGGTGCGAATAGAGGCGCGTTTGCCATCGATCGTCACCGGTGCTTCGTGCACCCGACGGATAGTCTTTTCGTCGTACTCGTCAGAGGCCGAGTCGCCACAGACGAAAATAAATCGAGCCCGGCCTCGCCCATACTCGCGCATGAAGGTATCGATTCCCCTCCCGGTTTGTTTGAAGCCGGCGGGAAGCCGAAACGTAAACAACCCTTCCGCATTAATCGTTTGCCAGCGAGCACTTCGTCGCGCGGCCGCCGGCATCGTAAAAAGCAAAGCAGTCGAAACAAAGATGGTCGCGATGGAAAGACGAACGCGCATAACGGTGGAGGACTTTAACTCAAAAGTCATTATTGACCCATTCGAACCGCAACGTAGCCGAAGGCATGTGATGTTTAATAGAAACCGGTCATCTTTCCAAGTCCGATCAAGGAACAAATCGCGTAGCTATAAACATCTCGCCGCTCTGCGGCGATGAGTCAATCTAGATTGAATCTCTCGAGTAACGTTTGAGGCAAAGCTACAGTGGAGTCAACGCATACAGCGTACTCGTTCACTTCAGCCTCTCATACTCGCGCCGCGCTTCGATCATGATTGGCAGGTCGGCATCGGCGTCTTTCCATAGTTGGAAGAAGTCTTCGTAAGATTTTCGCGCGGTCGACGCGTCACCTTGTAACGCAGCGGCGCGCGCCATGCCGAGGTGGGCCAGCGGCCACAGTGGCGAGACGATGTCCCAGCCGCGATGATCGATGATCCTTTGAAACTCGGCCGCGGCTAACGGTCCATTTTTCGTCTGCAGGTAGGCGAGGCCGCGGACCCACGTCGGTCTGAAGCTGAGCGCCTCCTCGTACTGTTTTGACGGCGGCAAGAACTCGACTGAGTGCAGTGGATCGACACGTTTCAGTTCAACTGTCGCGTGGATGATTGGCAGCCACACCGAGTTGTGTATCGTGTCGAGCGGAAACTTTTTTGTGAAGTCATCGGCCAGCGACAGTGCGCGCTTCGCGTCGCCGGCCAGTGCGAGTGTCCACGCGAGGGGCTGCGAATCCAACTGTCCAATCAACGAGGCCTGCAACTCTTCCGGGCTGATGCTTTCCTTTTGGAGCAGACTCAAAACCTGATCGCCTTGCTTGCCGGCCATTTGATTCATCCCGAAAGTTGCGCTGAGGTTGAAATCGTTCGCAAGAATCCTCGCTCTCTCTGCCGGCAGTCCGCGCGCGCCAGCCAAAGCGGCCGCCTGGCCCAGGCTGGCACTCGCTTCCCGCCGCCGTCCGGCAAACGCCAGGGCGCGCGCCTGTAGTTCGCGAATCTGATACTCGTCCGGCCTGCCCGAAAACCACTCGACCTGGCTCGCCATCAACTGCGTGTCTTGTTTGAGAAACCCAATTATGAAGAGCCGATTGTGAAAACCATTCGAGTCTAATCCGCGCTGCAATCCTTCCTGAATAATTTGCTGTGCCTCGTCGAAACGATTGAGGCCGATCAGCGCGAGCGCCAGGTTCGCGCGCGAAAGAGCATAGTCAGGATCAAGTTGCAGCACGGTGCGATACGCCGTCGCCGCTTTCTCGAACTCTCCAGCGATCATCATTGTGTTGCCGTGCAGGTGAAATCCGTCCGGGTCGCGCGGATAGGTCTGTGTCAGCAGCGAAGTCATTTCAATGCGCTTGTCGAGCTCGCCCGTGATGTGACGAAAATAGGTGGCCGCGATCTCGATACGCTCGCGTTCGGTCACGCGATCGCGCAACTCATAGGCGCGCTTAATGTGTTCGTTGCCGAGCGCCAGATTGCGCACGTCGCGGTAGGAAGTGCCCAGCTGTAAATGGGCCAGCGCAAATTCAGGATCAATCTCGACCGCGCGTTTGAATTGCGTCACTGATTGCGCGTACTGGGCCTTGCGCCGCAACTCAACCCCCGCGATGAAATTCTTGAACGATTCGAGCGAAGCAGTGGTGGCCGTTTCGATCGGCATATCAAACTTGCGGATGGACGCCAGCGATTCGCCCAACTTTTCGCGCATCGCGGTGGTGGCCCGGCCCAGCGCCTTCAAAACCTGCTCTTTGCCTTCGGCTTCGGTCTGCTGGTGCGCGACGGTCTCTCCGCTCTGACTGTTGATGCCTTCGAGAGTGATGACGTAGTTGCGGCCGAGACTCGCGATCGAACCAATCATCAGGACCTTTATGCCGCGGCGCTGGCAAATCTCGCGACCTGTTTCGCGACTGATCTTCTCGTCGCGCGGACGCTCCATTAATTTTAATGTGTCGCGGGCGCGCTCTTCCGGAAAGATGTTGATGTAGGGCGATTGCTCGAGCTGCACCGTGAGACCTTGTTTCAGGGTCCCGTCAAAGTCAGGATCGCCCGTGCTGTTCACGAAGTCGGCGAGCAGAATCGTGTCCTTCTCAGTCAGTGCCGGCGAGCGCACGCCGAATCCACGCAGACGGTAAAAGTAAATACCGCCGATTACGACGGCGACAACCATCGCCACTACTGACAGCCATAGCCACTTCTGTGATTGCGGAATGATCGACGCAGGCCGGCGATGTTTTTTTGCAGTCGTGGCGGTGAAGACTGAAGGGCTTTCAGCCATGACGGGCGTGGTGTGCTCGCTTATCTGCACCGACTCCGCAGAATCGCTCGGCGTTGACTCGACGCGAGCATGCGCAGCCAACTCGCTCTGCAACTCTTCGAGATCGGTTATCAATTCAGCGGCAGTTTGGTAACGCTCGTCAGGATCTTTTGCCAGGATTTGACTGATGAGTTTTTGAAAGCGCACCGGCGCGCGGGGCACCAGATGGCCGATTGATGACGGCTCGCTGTCGGTGATCGCGACCATGGTGTGATGGACGGTCTCGCCGCGGAACGGGCGCTGGCCGCTGATTAATTCGTAGAGCACCACGCCGAGGCTGAACAGATCGCTCCGTCCATCCAGTTTCTGACCTCGTACTTGCTCGGGCGACATGTAACTGGTGGTGCCGAGGAGAATGCCGGTCCTCGTCTTGAAGCCGGCCGTCACACGCGGATCATTTTCGCTGTCGTCCTCGAGTTCTTTCTCGGTGAGCTTGGCGAGCCCGAAGTCGAGCACCTTCGCGTAACCATCCGGCCGCAGCATGATGTTTTCCGGCTTGATGTCGCGGTGAATTATTCCGGCCGAATGTGCGGTGCCGAGAGCGCTGGCGACTTGAATTGCGACTTCGAGAATTTGGTTCAGCGTCAGATCGTTCCGGCTGATGTGATCACGCAGGGTGCGGCCTTCGACAAATTCGGAAGCGATAAAGTCGCGACCATTCTGCTGGCCAAAATCATAAATAGTCAGAATGTGAGGATGATTCAGCGCGCTCGCGGCCCTGGCTTCACGTTCGAGGCGCAGCACGCGCTCGGGACTATGGAAACGCGAGGGCAGAAATTTCAGCGCGGCATTTCGACCGAGGCGCGTGTCATAAGCCAGATAGACAGCGCCCATACCGCCCTGGCCCAGTTCTCTCACCAGGCGGTAATCGCCAATCATTTCGCCGCTGAAGCTCTGCGAATCGGCTTGAGTGATGAGTGAGGGAACAAAGGTGCCGACCGCGTTATAAGCGGGTCGATCGATGAAAAGATTCTGTCGCGCATCGGCGGCCAGCATCTCTTCGACTCGCCCGCGCACTTCCTCATCGCCGGCGCAGGCAGTTTCGAGAAACGAGACGCGATCCTCTTCGGGACGCTCGAGCGCCGCTTCGAAGAGCTCCGTAATTTTGCGCCACTTACTGGAATCCATTTTAACCAGGGATGACGGATGAGGAATGAGGGATGGAAGCACGTCGCTGAATGACTTTTTCATCCCTCATCGCTTCGCCCTCATCCTTCCTCTCGTCCCAACTCTGTTTGCAGCCATGCGCGCGCAGCCCGCCAGCCGCGCTCGACGGTCGGCGTCGAGACACGCATTACTTGTGCGGCTTCTTCGATGGTCAACCCACCAAAGAAACGCAGCTCAACAATTTGACTGCGCAGCGGATCAACTTTGGCGAGAGTTTCCAGCGCTTCATTAAGCGCCAGCAGATCGCGGTTGGGTTCGCTTTCGTGCTCGGCCGCAGTCAAAGAAACCTGATATTGATCGCCGCCGCGTTTTAATCGCTGATGCGCACGCGCGTGGTCGACCAGAATTTGCCGCATCAGTCGCGCCGCGATCCCAAAGAAGTGATTTCGATTCTGCCAGGACACCGACTGGTCGACCAGCTTCAAATAAGCTTCATTGATCAGAGCCGACGTTTGCAGCGTGTGACCGGCGCGTTCACCTTTCAAATGATAACGAGCGATGCGGCGCAGATGCTCGTAGACAACCGGGATGAGCGCGTCGCGAGCGGCCTCATCGCCGCCGCCCCAGGCAACCAGCATCTGCGTCACATTTTGACCAGGGGATGAAATCATGTCTTAGCGATGCTTTGCGGCTTCCGCGTCTTGGCGTGAGTGCATAGTTCGCAGGCCTCGATCTCACGCAGAGTCGCGAAGACGCAAAGAAAAGCCGCAAAGCGCTCTGCTTGAAGATATTCCGCAAATCATACACCGCCCTTATCAAATCAAAAAAATTTTCGCAGGCCTGATGGAATCCGCCGTGCGACGACGCACCTTCAAGTGACGGCGAAAAGATGAACTAAGCAAATCGCCGACAAGCACCGGCCTCCAGCTGTCAAAGCTGCGAATGACCGGACGTAGAGATCTGAATTTCAAAAGGAGAGAGTCATGAATCACAGGAGAATTAGAGGAATCATCGCGGCAATTACGATGCTCACCGCCGCGGCAATGGCGACCGCGAGTACGCCAAGCAACCCGGCGAAAGACAAGAATGGTCCGGAGCTGCCTTCACCGCTTTGCGATCGTCTGCGCGTGGGCGAGGGCAACAAGCTTCACTCTCAGGTCTACGCGAGTGGTGTGCAGATTTATCGCTGGGACGGCCTTAGCTGGGTCTTCGTTGAGCCGTCCGCGACCTTGTTTGCGAACGCTAACTACAACGGCAAAGTCGGCACGCACTATGCCGGCCCAACCTGGGAAAGCAACAGCGGCAGCAAAGTTGTCGGCGCGCGCATGTATGGGTGTCAGCCGGACACGACCGCCATTCCCTGGTTGCTGCTCGAAGCAGTCTCGACCGGAGGTCCGGGAATTTACAGCTCGGTTACTTACATCCAGCGAGCTAACACCAAAGGCGGATTGGCGCCGGCGGGTCCCGGCTCGTTCATCGGCGAAAAGGTCGAAGTGCCCTACACGGCCGAGTACTACTTCTATCGCGAACAGTAAATCCGATTTCAGGCTGGCTCACGTCATTGACGTGAATTGTCCAGCCGCTGGGGGAGCGGATTCTTTACGTCTCGCCATCCGCTCTCCGAGATCAACATGCGAGACAACTTAAGGAGACAAGATGAATCACGGTTACACATATCAATCAACTTTGGCTGCGGGACAGGCAACACCCTGGCGCGTCGAAGATATCATCGGCGGTGACAAGCGGTTGGACTTTACCAAGCCGTTCATGCCGGAAGCGCTGGCGTGGATGGATCAGCTGACGTTCCTGTCGGCGGACGAGAAGCGAATTCTCAATCAAATTCGCGGCAACACTTACTTGTCCATTTTCGAATTGGTGGAAGAGTTCATTCTGCCGTTCGCTTTGGACGAAGTGCGCCCGCACCTGCTCGACGGCGATTATCGCTTGCGCGCGTTGTTACAGCTCGCCAGCGAAGAGGCCAAGCACATCCAACTCTTCAAAACCTTCAAGCAGGAATTCAAAGAAGGATTCGGCACCGAGTGCGCGGGCATCGGTCCAGCACAGGATGTGGCCGACGCTGTGCTCGCGCACCAACCTTTGGCGGTGGCCATTACGGTTCTGACAATCGAATGGATGTCACAGCGCCATTATGTGGAGAGCATCAAGGACGATCAGGAACTCGATCCGCAGTTCAAGAGTCTTTTGAAGCATCACTGGGTGGAAGAGGCGCAGCATGCGAAGACCGACACGCTGGTCGTCGAATGGCTGGCCGAGGGCAAAACCGAGGCTCAGATCATGGAAGCCGTCGAAGAGTTCCTGGAGATCGGTGGGTTCCTCGATAACGGTCTGACGCAACAGGTCGAATTCGACATGGATGCGTTTCAGCGAGCGACCGGCCGTCAACTGACCGAAGCTGAGAAGGAAGAGTTTCGGCGTGTGCAGAAACAGGCGAATCGCTGGACGTATCTCGGTAGCGGCATGACGCACGAAAAAGTCCTGGGGACACTCGAGAGTCTGACGCCGAAAGCGCGTCAGCGAATTGAGGAAGTCGCGCCGGCATTCTGCTAACGACGCGCGCGGTTTGCTGCTGCTCAGTGCGGAGAGGCTTGCCGGTCCGCACAACGGCCAGAGATGTTCGACAATGCTTCGAACACAGGCAGCCTCCGAAGAGAGAGGCATCAGCGGGTAAGGCAAGCCTTACCGCTCTGGGCAGCAGCCGGCCGCAAATACGTGACGGCTTGAAGGGCACGTCAGGTCACTAAAAGTAATTTGACGCAAATTAATTTCGCAATCTTAAGAAACGTACGGCCGGTCCGTGGACCGCCAGACTTAGACGCGTGACAACCGTCACGCAAGGAGGAAGCTATGTCCCGATTACTCACAATCATTCTTGCGCTGGCGTTAACGACACTCGTCTTTGTCAGCATTCCCGCTTCGGCCACCAATGCCACGATCACGATTGGAGCCACAGACAACAACAGTCGTTACCCGATTGGATTGGATCCATCGGCCAACGGCACTGCATTTCCTAATTTCGCGGCGGGCGGCACTTACCAGCAGGTCTATGGCAAGAGCGCCTTCTCCGGTCCGGTAACGATCACGCAGATCGCGTTCGCGTCGCACGAGTTGACGTCGAACCCGGGAACCGCGACCTACAACTTCAATCTTTCGCTGGGAGTGACAGCCGCTGCGCCGAACGCGCTCAGCACAAATCTCGCGGCTAATAGAGGCGCGCAGCTCACACCGGTCTTTTCGGGACCGCTCACGGCGAACATCACCGACGGAGCTCAATTTGATGTCGTCATCGACGTCACGCCTTTCACTTATGATCCGGCGAACGGCAATCTGCTGCTCGAGATCAACTTTAATGCGCCGGTGCAATTCTCCGGAGGCTCGCTGTTGTATTTCCGGGCCGGCGCCGATGCGCGCACCAGTCGCGCAGCCAATCCGTCCGGCGCGGCCGGCGGAGCGTTTACCGACAACTTCGGTCTGCTGACGCGCTTCACGTCGCAGTCCAACGCAGCGCCCGATGCGATCGACGACACGAAAACTATTAACGAAGACAGCGGCGCGAATGCGATTAACGTGCTGGCGAACGACACAGACGCTGACAACGATACGCTGACAATCAGCGCCGTAACCCAGGGCGCACACGGCGTGACCGTAATCATCAGCGGCGGAACAAGTGTGACCTACACACCGGCAGCTGATTTTTCTGGATCAGACACCTTTACGTACACGATCAGCGATGGTCACGGTGGTACAGACACAGCCAACGTCAACGTGACCGTGAGCGCAATTAATGATTCGCCTTCATTCACCAAAGGCGCGGATCAGACAATCAATGAAGACGCTGCAACGCAGACAATCAACGGCTGGGCCAACGACATTTCCGCCGGGCCGGGCGAGTCGGGCCAGACGCTCGATTTCATCGTCACCAACGACAACAACCAACTCTTTTCGACGCAGCCCACAGTCGCGGCCAACGGGACGTTGACGTACAAGTCAGCTCCGAACGCTTTCGGTATGGCGACGGTTAGCGTCAAGCTCCATGACAATGGCGGCGGAGATGATACGTCTGCGGCGCAGACCTTCAAGATCACGGTGAAGCCGGTCGCCGATTTACCCAGCGTTACGCCCGCGAATACGGTCGTTAATACACAGACGACTTCGGGGTTGGTAATCACTCGTAATGCGGTTGATGGACCGGAAGTTACGCACTTCAAATTTTTCAGCATCACCAACGGCCGGTTATTTAAGAACGATGGCGTCACAGAGATTCCAGGTGGTGGGATCATTACCGTGGCTGAGGGTCAGGCCGGATTGAAATTCACACCGGACCCTGATCTCTACAGTCCGCAATCGTTTTTCTTTTTCACCGTGCGTGCCGGCGTCGGACCTAATCCGGCAGACTTCACACCGGCCGACTTGACGGTTGGCATCGGCGTCACTTGCACGGAAGCCCAGGTGTTTGTCGTCACCAACAGCAATGACAACGGACCGGGCAGCCTGCGCGATGTGTTGAGTAACGCTTGCTCCGGCGGCAAGGTCACTTTCGATATGTCTCCCGGACATGTCACCAGCCCGATTACGTTGACCAGCGGCGAACTGGCTATTGGCCAGGAGCAAACAATCTCCGGTCCGACTGATACGAGCCTGGTCATCAGTGGCAACAACAACAGTCGCGTCTTCAACGTCGACTGGTGGCAAGCGAATCTCAAAATCTCGAATCTGACCATCACGGGCGGAAAGGCGAACTCCGGCGCGGGCATCCGCAGCGTAGGAGGCTTGACCATCACGAACAGCACGCTGACTGGTAACAGCGCCGTCGCCAACGGCAGCGGCGGCGCAATTGAGACTAAATTTAATAGTCATCTGACCATCATGAACAGCACCATCAGCGGAAACACTGCTGAGGGCTATGGCGGTGCACTGTGGAATGAAGCAAACGACGCAACTTTGATAAATGTCACCATCACCAATAACCGCGCGGACAGTAACGGCGATGGATTGGAATATGACGGCGGCATTATCCAGTTGGGCAGCCGCATGAACCTGCGTAACAGCATCGTCGCCGGCAACTTCAAAGGGACTGGCAACACGGCCAGCGATCTGACCGGCAATGCAACTGATCCGTATGCGTCGATCAGCAGGAACAATCTGATCGGAGTAAACGACGATTCAACGGAGCTCAATCCAACTACGAATCTGTTGGGAACGCTCGCCAGCCCGATCAATCCTTTGCTTGGCTTGCTCGAGAACAACGGCGGACCGACGAAGACGCATTTGCTTTTGACGGGAAGCCCGGCGATCAAAGCCGGCATTAACACCACGCAAGATGGGAATGCGACAGTACTCGAGAGCGACCAAAGAGGCTTTAGCCGCGTGGCCTCCGGCCCCATCGACATGGGCGCGGTGGAAATCAATTACGCGATCGCGGCCACGGGCGGCACGCCACAATCAGCGGCGATTGGCGCTGCTTTCGCGGCTCCGTTGCAGGTCACCGTGACTGAAGGCGGTACCCCCAGGAGTGGAATCCTCGTCACTTTCACGGCGCCGGCAAACGGACCCAGCGGTTCATTCGCAGGCAGCGCTAGCGTCGCGACAGATTCCAACGGTATCGCGACTGCGCCGGCATTCACTGCGAATTCGATCGTCGGTGGTCCATACAACGTTACCGCGATTCCCGCGGGGGGAACGTCCTCAGCAGTCTTTGCGCTGACGAACACGCCGGCGACGGCACAAGTCACGCTGAGTAATCTGCTTCAGACCTTTGACGGCAATCCGAAAAGCGTCTCGGCGATCACCAACCCGGCGGGTCTGAACATCGGAGTGACTTACGATGGATCAGCTGCCGCGCCGGCGAACGCGGGCACCTATGCGGTGGTCGCAACGGTCAACGATCCGAGCTTTATCGGTCAGGCCACTGGCAATCTGATCATCCAGCCGGCAAATCAACAGATCGCCTTCGCAGCTTTGGCGAACAAGAAGTTTGGTGATGCAGACTTCAATGTCGCGGCGACGGCATCGTCAAATCTGGCGGTTAGTTTCTCTGCAAACGGCAATTGCACAATCAACGGCACGCTGGTCCATCTTACGGGCGCCGGCGCGTGCACAGTTACGGCGGCTGAGGGCGGCAGCGCCAATTACAACGCGGCTGCTCCGTTGGTCCGGACTTTCTCAATCGGCAAAAAAGATCAGCAGATAACGTTTGCAGCTCTGGCCGATAAGACAATCGGCGATGCCGACGTCAGTATTGACGTCACTGCTTCATCAAACTTGAATGTAGCGCTGTCAGCGACTGGAAATTGTGCGCTGAACGGCTCTCTCGTCCACTTAACCGGAGCTGGTCAGTGCACGGTAACCGCTTCACAGGACGGCAATGCTGATTACAACGCCGCGACTCCGGTTGCTCGCACCTTCGCGATCGCCAAAGCCGGCCAGCAAATTATTTTCAACGCGCCGGCAGACAAGAAGTTTGGTGATGCGGACTTCAATGTCACCGCCACCGCTTCGTCGCAACTCACCGTTTCGTTCGCCGCGATTGGCAACTGCACGGTAAGCGGCACGTTGGTCCACCTGACCGGCGCCGGACAATGTTCGGTCACCGCGTCTCAGGATGGAAACGCTGATTACAGTGCAGCAACTCCGTTGGCCCGCGCGTTTCAAATCGCGAAAGCAGATCAGCAGATCAGTTTCAATGCCTTGTCGAACAAAACAGTTGGCGATGCTGACTTCAACGTGAGCGCTGCCGCTTCATCCAACCTGGCCGTGGCCTTCGCAGCCGGTGGCAGTTGCACGCTGACTGGTGCTCTGGTTCATCTAACCGGCGCGGGCCAGTGCACGATCACTGCGTCGCAGGACGGTGACGCTAACTTTAACCCCGCGGCTGCGGTCGCGCGCACATTCGCAATCGCGAAAGCGGATCAGCAGATCACTTTCGACGTGTTGGCGGACAAGTCGTTTGGCGATGCTGACTTTAATGTGAGCGCCAACGCTTCGTCCAAATTGTCGGTGGTGTTTTCCGCCAATGGGAATTGCACCCTGGCGGGCACGCAGGTCCATCTGACTGGCGCGGGCCAATGCACGATCAATGCATCGCAGGATGGCGACGATAAATACAACCCCGCCGCTTCCGTGGCGCGGTCATTCACGATTGCGAAGGCCGCACAACAGATAACTTTCGATCTTCTGTCAGACAAAACGTTGGGCGATGCTGACTTCAATATCAGCGCCACAGCTTCGTCGAGTCTGCCCGTCGCTTTCGTGGCAGCAGGCAATTGCACGCTCAATAACACGCAGGTTCATCTGACTGAGGTGGGCCAATGCACGATTACGGCGTTACAGGACGGTAACGCTGATTACAATCCGGCCACGGCGATCGCTCGCAGTTTCGCCATAGTTAAGCAGGCGAGCAATCAAACTTTGATTAGCTTTAGTTCGGACGTCTATCACGTGACTGAAAAGTCAGGCGTCGTGCGAATCACGGTGAACCGCAGCGGAGACACGTCCGCGTCATCAACTGTGGATTACGCAACTGATGACAGCGGGGCCGCGGTCGACTGTGCCAAGCTCACGGGGATCGCATCTTCGCGCTGCGATTTCAACACCGCGATTGGCAGCCTGACCTTCGCCCCGGGTGAAAGCGAGAAGAGCTTTGACGTGCTAATCAATCAGGACAGTTACGTGGAATCGCCCTTCGAGGCCTTTACCGTGAAGCTGTCCAATCCGACTGGCTCGACGTTGGGTGCGAATGCAAGTGCGACAGTGCAGATACTCGACATGAGCGGAGGTCTGTCGCCTAATTTCAATGTAGTCGATGACACGCGCACTTTCGTGCGGCAGCAGTATCACGATTTTCTGAATCGCGAACCTGATGCAGCCGGCCTGGCGTTCTGGGCCGACAACATCGATCAATGCAACGACCCGGCGCGCCGGCCCGCCGGTTTGACCGTGGACCAGTGCAAGCAGGTCATGCGCATCAACACCTCGGCTGCCTTCTTCCTGTCGATAGAGTTTTCGCAGTCAGGCGGCCTGGTCCAGGCCTTCTATGCCGCGGCTTTCGATCGGCCGAAGAGTCTGCCCGCTTATCTCGAGTTCATTCGCGACACCCAGGCGGTCAGTCGCGGAGTGGTTGTCGGTGAAGGTGACTGGCAGCAGAAACTCAACGTCAATCGTGACGCGTTCATGAAAGACTTCGTCATGCGGCCCGAGTTGGTTGGGCTTTATCCCACCGTCGATTCGCCTGCGGCTTATGTCAATAAACTTTACCTGCACGCGGTCGGTCGTCAGCCAACGGCGGTCGAGCTCGAACAGGCAGTGAATGAATTCGGCGGTAGTGCCTTAGCCGACGACGCGGGCGCGCGAGCGCGAGTGCTGCTGCGCGTGACCAGGGCCCAGGACTTCGCCGGCGACGTCCATCGCCGTTCATTCGTGCAGATGCAGTACATCGGCTACCTGCGCCGCAACGCGAATGAACTGCCCGATACAAACTTTGACGGCTATGACTTCTGGCTCAAGAAGCTGAACCAATTCAACGGCAATTTTATTGACGCGGAAATGGTCAAAGCCTTCATTGAATCAGGTGAGTATCGAGCTCGGTTTGGGCCGTGAGGTGCCTGAACCGTAAGGCTCGGCTGCGTGGGGCGCAGACCGGGCCAACCACGCCGGTCCGATCGACTTTGTCGAAAAGGACCGGCGGTTTGTTTGATACAAAACTTTTGGAGTCACTACCGTCCCCGTCAGGGGATCAAGGTGCCGCCTAAGTCTGTGGATGATCCATCTGCTTACGCAGATGGTGCTGACCGCGACCGCAGATCTGGTTTGCGCCCGCGATGAAAAAGAGGTACAAGGCGCAGATTACGTATCGAAGGAGTCTCCTATGAAACGAACCGCACTTCTCATCGCCGGCGTGTTTACGCTTTTGACGTCCGTAGCACTCGCATACCAGGCCCAAACAGACGGCCCGTATAAAGTACTCAAGACCGCGAAGGTCGGAGGCGAGGGCGGCACGGATTACATCTTCGCGGACCCGGTGGGCCGGCGACTCTATATCACGCGCGGCGCGACGCAAGCGCAAGCGGCAACGGAAACAACGCCCGCCGTGCCAGCCTTCGAAAAACGTCTCACCATCTTCGATCTGGATACCCTCGCGCCGGTCGGCACGATTGCGGGCGTCGGCGGCAACGGCGCGACCGTGTGCGCGAACACCGGGCATGGCTTCACCAGCGATCATCCAGAGCCATCAATGTTCGATGTCAAGACGATGAAGCTCATCAAGACGATTCCGGTGCCGGCCGGATTTCGGGCCGACGGCATTTACTGCGACAACTCGAACGACCGCGTCTACATCGGTAGCCATCCGACCAAGAGCCTCATGGTGGTGGACGCGAAGGATGGGGCGGTGCTCGGCAACATCGATCTCGGCGGAACGCCCGAGCAGACCATCGCCGATGGCAAAGGCACCGTCTACCAGGTTCTTCAGGATCGGCCCGGCGGTGTAGCGGTGATCGACGCGAAGACAATGAAGGTGAAGGCAACCTATCCGTTTGGTGACAACGGCGGGTGCAACGGGCTGGCGTTGGATATCAAGAATCAGATTCTATTCGCAGCGTGCAACGCCGTCGGTCCGGCCCCGCCCCGCGGGACGCCTGGCCAACCGCCGGCAGGACCTCCGCCGACGCCCGATCCGAACGCGAAGCCACCGCAGACCTTTGTCGTCTTGAGTGCCAAAGACGGCAGCGTCCTCGCGAGGCTTCCGCTTGCCGGCGGCTCTGACGGCGCGGCATTCAATCCCGCCACGATGGAAGCGTTCAGCACTCAGGGCAACGGCACGATGACAATTATCAAGGAGAAGAGCCCGACAAAGTTCGAGGTCGAACAGAATTTGAAGACGTGGCCCTCAAACGGCGCGCGGACGATCGCGTTCGACAGCAAGACGGGCCACCTGTTCGCGATGGCCTCGGAATCCTCACCACCGCCGCCGTCTCCAGCGCCCGGGCCCCCCGGAGGACCGGGTCGCGGCCGCGCCATTCCCGGCTCGTTCACGATCATCATGGTGGGAATGAAGTAGTGAGGTCAGTACCATCCCCGTCAGGGGATGGATCAGGAAACGTCTTGAGTGTGTGGTTGATCCATCTGCTTACGCAGATGGTACTGACTGCGTCCTTAAAACAGCTGGAATTTGATCGTCAGGTACTTCTTCGGGTTCTGGCGGAAGTCGTAGATCATCTTCACGCCTTCGGACGAGAGGTTGTTGACGTTGTTGTAGAGCGATTCGTCGGTCAGTAGTTTCCCGACGGTGCCTTCACCACGCTGGGCGTTGGCGACGACGTTGTCGATGCGCGCGGCGGTGGTGTTGAAGCGGGCAATTGCCGTGCGTGCGTCGTTGTAGATCGCTTCGTCCTTGATCAACTTGCCGAGTGTGCCCTGGCCCTGGTTGACGCCGGCGATAATCGAATCGATTTGATCCATCGAATGGTTCACGCGATCGGCGATGCGATTTATTTTGTTGTACATCTCATCGCTGGTGACCAGCTTGCCCGCGGTGCCGCGGCCGTTGCGAATGTCATTCGCGAGAGCTTTCAAAGTGACGGCGATGTCGTTGGCGTTGTTATAAAGTTGCTCGTCGTAGATGAATTTGCCGGCCGAGCCTCTGCCGCTCTTGATTTGCGTGGCGAGTTGTTCGGCATCACTGATGGTCGCGTTTAGATTGTTGTAGAGCGATTCGTCATTAAATAAACGGCCCACGGTGCCTTTGCCTTCGCGGACATTCTTCACCACTTCATTCAACTGATCGGAAAGCTTGCCCAGCTTCTGGGCCAACTCGGTACCCTGGTTCGCCAGATCGCTCATCGTGTTCCCGGCGGTCGATGGCAAGAGAAAATTTTCGGTCACGGGCTGGCCGAGCGGCGTGCCGGGCGTGATGTTCACGATCATTTCATTGCCGAGAATGCTCGGCGCAGCTTGCTGTGCGGTTGAATCGCTGCGGATACGATCTGTCGCCGGAACGCCGTCGATTCTCGTGTCGATGGTCATAAAGACTTCGATCTTTTGCGGATTCGGGCCGGTGCCGACCTCGGTCGGGCTGAGCAGCCGGAGGCGATCAACCTTGCCGATTTTTACGCCGGCGAGTTTCACGTCCGAGCCTTCGCGCAATCCATTTGCGTCAACAAAGCGCGCGCGCAGGTGCAGGTGACTCTTGAAAGGATTTAGTTCGCCCGACGCGTTAAGAATAAGGACAACGAGCACGGTGAGGGCGATGAAAACGAGCAAGCCAACCCGCAGCTCGCTCATTCCGATGTTCCTGGTTGATTTTGGCATTGCAGTAGAGGGATGAAGGATGAGGGATGAGGGATGAAAATAGAATTAATCCCTTAAACCCCGCGTCGCTCTTCGATCCTAATCCTTTCCGTTGTTTGAGAGGACGGGGAGCCGAACAAGAGAATTCATCCCTCATCCTTCATCCCTCATCCCTGCTCTTCAGTGTCCGCGCAGAAATCTGTGGATGTACGGATCTTCGGCTTTGCGCAATGTCTCGTCCGTGCCGCTGAAGATGATTTTGCCTTCGCGCATCATCAAAACCTTGCTGTTGATGAGACAAAGCTTTTCGCCTTCTTTTTCGAACACCACCTCGCCGGCTTCGTTGACGACGGCATATTCGGAAGTCAGGTATTCGAGATTGTTCATTTCGTGCGTGACGAAGATCGAAGATACGTCTTCGAGATCGCGCAGCTTCATCGCCAGCTCGCAAATTGTCCGCGCCGTCGGTGGATCGAGACCCGCGGTGGGCTCATCAAACATCACGATCTTCGGATCGCCGACCAGCGCGCGCGCGATGCCCACGCGCCGGCGCATGCCGCCGGAAAGCTCGGCCGGCATTTTGTCGATCGCGTCTTCGAGATTTACGAAGCGCAGCATGCGTCGAACTTCCGCTTCCACTTCTTCTTCCGGCACGCCCTGCTCGTGCAGCTTGAAAGCGACGTTCTCATAGACCGAAAGCGAATCGAACAGCGCGCCCTCCTGAAAGATCATTCCGATCTTTTTACGCACGCGCATCATCTGGGTCTCGTTGTAGTCGGTAATGTCTTCACCGTCGACCAGAATCTGGCCGCCGTCCGGTTTCAGCAGGCCCAGCACCAATTTGATCGTCGTCGATTTGCCGCAACCTGAGCCGCCGAGGATGATCTTCGTCTCGCCCTTCATCACCTTGAAGCTGAGTTCGTCGAGAATCTTCCGGCCATCGTAGATCATCGTGACATCGCGAAACTCGATCGCCGGAATAGCCCGATGAGTATCGTCAATTTCGCGAAAGGTCGATTCAGCCGCGAGATCGCTCACGCGGTTGTCGATGGTCCGGTCGATGGAGTCTTGCGTCATCATCCTTGTGTACCCAGTATCAGTTGCAGCGCGCGCGCCAAAATGAAGTCAGCGATGATCACGATGATCGAAGCCATCACCACCGCCGAGGTGGTGGAACGGCCTACGCCGACCGTGCCGCCTTCAGTCTTCAGGCCCTTGTGACACGCGATTGTACCCATCAGAAAAGCGAAGAACAAAGGCTTGATGATGCCGCCGATGATGTCGTCACTCGTGATGCCATCCTTCACCGAGTTGATGAACATTGACGAAGGCAGGCCGAACAGGAAGGTCGACACAGTCCAGCCGCCGACCATGCCCATGATGTCGGTAATCAACGTCAATAACGGCAGGGTGATGACGAGAGCCATCAGGCGCGGCGCGACGAGCTTGCGAATCGGGTCGGTGCCGAGGGCGCGCATCGCGGCGATCTGTTCCGAGACCACCATCGAACCGAGCTCGGCAGAAATTGCTGAGACGACGCGGCCGGTAACCATCAGCGCCGCCAGGACGGGGCCGAGCTCGCGCACCAAAGAAATCGAAACCAGATATCCGAGTTGATCGACTGCGCCGTACGAGGCCAGCGTTTGATATGTCTGAAGAGTCAAAACGCCGCCGGTGAAGAAGCCGGTGAGCACGATGATCGTCAGCGAACCGACGCCGATGTAATCCATCTGCGCGACAGTTTCGGGAAGATAACGAGGCTTGCGAAAAGGTCCGGTGGCGGCCCGCGCCGCGAGCAGGGACATTTCCTGCAGCTCAAATAAGAACCGAAAGATGAAGTTCATTCGAGACTCAAATGACTCCGAAACGCTGCCGAAAGTCCGCGCCGACTGTGGGAGGCTTGCGCAGCCTTAAGGTATGCCGGCGGCTCGAGTTTGCTCACGTGCGGCTGAATTCTTCAAAAGAGCGGCTTATGATGCCCAGAATCAAAGGTTTCCGTCAAGCAGTCTTAAAAAAAGAACCGGCCAAGTATGAGAGCCGGTTCCGCGAATATTGCTTGGGGTGATGGACTAAGGCTTTTGTTTCTTCTGTTGTTGCCGCAGGGCTTTACGCTGCGCGGGCGTTAACAACTGGTTGTTGGCGTTGCGGCGCATTTCCTGACGCGGCGCCAGCGCGTTGGTGCCCTGTCGCTCCTGTCTGATCGCTTGCGCGCGCTCTTTGATCTCTTTGAGTTTGACGCGTTGCTCGGGCGTCAGCATCTGCAGCACCCGTGCTTGACGCAGGGCTTGCAGCTGAGTGACTGCCGATTGCGCGTCGGCCACATCCTTGGCGCGTTGCTTAATAACTTCTTCATTCGTAGGCTGCGATTCCATGGCTTCGTTGAGCGCCAGGCGCGCTTGCCTCAGCTTGAAGGTCGAATTCATTTCCTGATTACGAAATTCGCGATTGATGGTCCGCCACTGTTGAATCTGTTGCGGCGTGAATCCTAACGCCTCCGGCAGATTTGGAGCCTGCGGCGGTTGCGTCGCAACGTTGGTTGGCGGCGTCTGCGGCGAATTTTGATTTTGCAAAGACGTCTGGGCCTGCGTTACGCCAAGCAAGGCAAATATCAGAATTAGCGCCGGCCAGATGAATAGGGGCTTGATTGTTTCGTGTTTCATAATTGCTACCCTCGATGAGCAATCATCGATTTGGAATCTCCTGTTGCGGCATTGCCAGTACTGAATCGTCTTCATCCGCCGGCATCGTGATTCGCAGATCGGCGGCGAGCTGTGCGCGCTCTTGCCAGGTCAGGCCACGCACCATCTTTGGCTGATCCGCGGCGACCTGGATTTGCTTCGTTGCTCTATGACGTTGCTCCTGAGTAATTGCGGTTGGTCCAGGTAAGGGGTTCCGTTCTGCAGTCAATTCGGATCGCTTTTGTTGCTCCACGGCCTTGTTGATTTGATCCTGAAGCTCCTGCTGCGAATAGATTTTGTCTCCGGTGGTGCTTACCACGCGAACCGTTTGCTGCGGACCGCGAGCCACGATAAAAATGGCCAGCGCACACAACACTAAAGCGGCACACGCCGCGAATGCCATCGCGCCACGCAGCCAAAGCGGGGCGACCGTAAAGAATTCACGCAGTGCCGCGAGCGCCGAAAGCTTACGGTCGTGATGAACGAAGTGCCTGGTGTCGATAGCCGGTTCAGCCATCGCCACCGGATCGAATGAAGCGCCCAGAGCTTCACTGCGCCACACCTGAATTGAATCATGCACCTGATTGAAAACGGCGAACTCACTGCCACAGGCATCGCACTGTTGCAGATGATGACGAAAATCCTGCGCCTCGCTCGCGCTGCCTTCGCCGTACAAATAACTGACCAGGTCTTCAGCCCGATGACAAACTGGTCGTTCGCGTGTGTCTCTCATGTCAAACCCTTCTCGTTTAGGCGACTTCACCATCGCCGAACTTTTGCAGACGCATCTGCAACTGCCTGAGCGCGGTGTACAGACGACTCTTGACCGTGCTCAAAGGAATCTCGAGCGCCTCCGCGATCTGTTGAAAAGTTAATTCCTCGAATTCCTTCATCACCACCACCTGCCGCAAATCCGGCGGCAACGATACGACTGCTTTCCGAACTGCCAGGCTACGTTCGATCGCTTCCGCCGATCGCGCCGGCGAAGCATCAACCGGCAGCGCAAACACGGCGGCGTTCTTTTCGGCTTCGTCTTCGAGCGCCGTTTCGCCGCGTACCTTCGCGCGCCGCTGCCGCGTGATGCACTGATTGACCGCGATGCGGTGCAGCCAGGACGAAACGCGCGCATCGCCGCGAAACCCGCGCAGGTTGCGGAATGCCGCCAGGAACGTCTCCTGGGTCGCATCGCGCGCGTCTTCTTCGCGGCCCAGCATGCCGTACGCCAGCGCGAAGATACGTCGCTCCCAACGGCGCACAATTTCGCCGAAGGCCTCCGGATCTCCGGACAGCGCCCGCTCAACTATTTGCTCGTCGTTAGTGACCGTCTCCATCTGGCAAGTGCCGCATCCGGCCACGGCGTCCAAATGTTCGGCGCAAAAACCTGCGCCGTCAACTCTTTAGACGCACTCGCTCGCTGCCGAGTCTGTAAAAGATACGCGCGGCCGTTCAAGTTTCGCAGGTAGTCTCAGTTGAATCGCGAAGGCGCCGCGGACCCAGGCAGCATTGCGGCTCAAGTTACACTATTTCAGCAGTTAAATTATGGCCAAAACCGTTGACATCGGCCGCTGTGACCCTTTAATCTGGAACAGACACTGATTTTCCGCGTCGGTGTACACGTCAGAGACCCGCTGAGTCCGCGCTTGTTGACCTTCCAGTGATAGAACGCCTGAAGAGAATTCGTCTGATTTACGTCGTGCTGGCCGTGTTGCTGCTCGTCGGTCTGTTGCCGTTGAGTGTCGCCGGCGTGCTCCTGTCGCGACGCAGTGCGGAAGAGTTGCGGGCCATCGAAGGTCGTTATCAGGCCCAGCTCGTACGTGACAAGGCCCGCCAGATTGAATTATACGGCCAGCGTTATCGCGAGGTGGTGATCGGCCTGGCGCGCGCGTTTGAGATAACCGGCGGCAACCAGGTGGCAGCTGATTCCGGTTACGACGCGCGGCTGCAGAAAAGTTTGCAGGATGATCCGAACTTGATTGCGCTGGCGATTTGTCCGGTCAGAGGTGAAGTTCATCGCGCCTTCCAATTTGATTTGATCAAGCGCGAAGAAGTCGATCAACGCATCAACGACGTGCTGGCGCATATGAATGGCCGCGGCGTGATCATCGGTCGACCGCAAGTCATTCGTTCGGGCCAGGAGATGGGCCTGACCATAGCCGCTCCGGTGATGAATGGTGACGAGATCACCGCCGCCGTGGTGGCCATCGTTTCTTTCCAGGAAGTTTTTAAAGCAGTGCAGCAGTCATCTTCGAAGAGCGCCCGCGAATTGTTAGATGCCGGTCAGCCCGTCGTCTTCGTAGTTGATCAGAATGGCCGCGCGGTCGCGCACCCGGACGCCGCGGTCGCATTCTCAGAGCGGCCGATGACTGATTTGAAGGTGGTGCAGGATTGGCTCGAGACCGGCGTGCAAGTGCAATCGGCTTTGGAACCGTTCTCTCTGGAGCATGATGGCAAATCCACCTCGATGCTGGGTTCATATGCGACGGTTGAGTTGGATGAGAATTCAATGCTGGGCGTGATCGCGATTCAGGACGAGGCCGCGGCCCTGGCCTCGGTCGGCGATATGCGTAACCAGACTTTGTTTGTGAGTCTGCTGGCCGCTGTACTGGCTCTGGTTTTCGGGTTCTTCTTTGCGCAGATGTTAACCAAGCCGGTGCGTGAACTCGCCGCCGGCGCGCAACGCATCGCTGCCGGAGATTTCTCGCAGCGGGTGATGGTGCTCGGCAGAACCGAGCTCGGTGAATTGGGAACGTCGTTCAATCAAATGACCGATCAGGTCGAGCGATACATCGGCGACCTGCAACAGTCTGCCGAAGAGAATCGCGAATTGTTTTTGGGGACGGTGAAGGCGCTGGCTGCCGCGATTGACGGTAAGGACCCTTACACACGCGGGCATTCGGAACGTGTCTCCCGTTTCTCAGTCGCCACCGCGCAGGCCCTCGGGCTGAGCGAAGTTGAGACTGAGAAGATTCGCATCAGCTCGCTCCTGCACGACGTGGGCAAAATTGGCATCGACGACAGTGTGCTGAAGAAGCCGTCCGCATTAACCGATGAAGAATTCGAAATCATGAAGTCGCATCCGCAGAAGGGCTATAAGATCATGTCGCAGATTCCGGCGATGCGCGATTTCCTGCCCGGCATGTACATGCACCACGAGATGATCAATGGCCAGGGCTATCCGCAAGGTCTGCAGGGCGATCAGATTCCGATGCAGGCGCGTGTGGTCTCGGTCGCTGACACCTTCGACGCGATGACGACTGAGCGTCCTTATCAACGCGCGATGGAATTGGAGGCTGCGCTTACCCGTCTGAAGAGTTTCGTCGGCACGCGATATGACGCGCGCGTCGTGGCCGCCTTTGTGGCCGCCTGTGAAGCCGGCAAGATTCGTCCGGGCGTGACCCGCGTGATTCGCAAGCAGAGTGACTATCGTAACGTTCAGCCGTTACCCCTGATTCCGACTCCTGATTCAGTCATCGCGGTCAGTTAGTTTCAGAAACCCGACCGTGAGGGAGGGTGCAGATCTAACTCTTTATTTTAATTTTTGGTGTGGGCACGCACCCTTGCTCACGCGCGGGTTTCTGCCTGCGCGCTGCTTCTGCTTATAATCGCCTTCAATTTCTTACTGAGTCAGAAGCCCGACCGTGAGGGAGGGCCTCGTTACTAAACGAGCCCTTGCTGACGCGCGGGCTTCTGACACTTTGGAGTGACTTATGCCGTTTTGGCGAAGAAAAAAGGAGCAGTTTGTCTCGCTCGGACTTAACCGCGACGCCGCGGAAGAACCGTTGGTCGAAGTGCCTAAGGCCGCGGACGCGGAGCAAGCAGCACTCGCAACTGAACCAGAAAAGATTGAACCCGCGGCGCCGTCTACCGCTGCGCCCTGGCAGACGTCAGTGCTCGGGCTGGATCTTTCCATTGAACAATTGCAGGCCCGCGAGGCTGCGCTCGAGCAGGAATTCTCTGCTCGTTTTCGCCGGGCTGTTGCCGCTACACGCGACTCACTTTCAGAAAGAATCGATACGGTTTTTGCCGGTGCGAAACGAATCGACGCGGAGTTGCTCGATGAACTGGAAGAAGTGCTGATCGCTGCTGACATCGGAGTGCCGACGACGATGCACATTCTTGAGACGGTGCGTCGTGGCATCAGCCGCAAGGAGATCGATGACATCGAAAAACTGAAAGCCTCGATCAAGTCTGAGTTGCTTTCGATTCTGCAGGCGTCGGAAAGACAAGGCGTGGCGTCCGAAAGCACGGTGCCCGACAACATTGCGCCTTACGTAATGATGATCGTCGGCGTCAACGGCGTGGGCAAGACGACTACAATTGGCAAACTGGCGCAGCGTATTAAAGCTGAAGGCAACGACGTTTTGATTTGCGCAGCCGACACTTTTCGCGCGGCGGCTTCAGACCAGTTGGCAATCTGGGCTGAGCGAACCGGCGTCCCTTTGATCCAGCAGAAACAGGGGACCGATCCGGCTGCAGTGCTCTTCGATTCGATGAAGGCGGCAAAGGCGCGCGGCTCTGATGTGCTAATCGTCGATACCGCCGGGCGTCTGCATAACAAGTCGAACCTGATGGCCGAGCTCGAGAAGATGAAACGAGTCGCGGGTCGCGAAGTCGAAGGTGCGCCCCACGAAACTCTGCTGGTCGTTGATGCCGTCACCGGTCAAAACGGACTCGAGCAAGCGCGGCAATTTTTGAAGGTCGCCGGCGTGACGGGAATTGTTTTGACCAAACTCGACGGCACCGCGAAAGGTGGTATCGCGGTAGCTATTGCCAAAGAGTTGGGGCTGCCGATTCGTTATGCAGGTATCGGCGAACAGGTGGACGATCTGGTGGTCTTCGATCCGGAAACGTACGTCAATAGTCTGTTCAATTGATGCGTAATTACGTTGGACCAGATGCGTGCCGTAGGCACGACATGTTTATGGAACGCGGGATTTGCGTTTATGATTGCGCTCCCATAGGAGCGCAATTGCCTTTATAAGAGAGGGTGCTATAAACATTTCGCCGCCCTGCGGCGATGCGGCGACATTTAGACGTGACTGACAATTCACAACTCGATGAAGTAATGATGCGGCGCGCGCTCGAACTTGCGGCCCAGGGCGTGGGCCAGGTCAGTCCAGGGCCCTTGGTCGGGACCGTGATTGTCGATGTCGACGGCCAGATTGTCGGCGAAGGTTTCTATCTTTACGACGAAGTCAAACATGCCGAGACGATCGCGCTCGAGCAAGCCGGCGAAAAAGCACGCGGCGGCACCGCGTACGTTTCGCTCGAACCTCATGCTCACCAGGGCCGCACGCCGCCATGCACTAACGCTTTGATCGCTGCAGGAATCAAGCGGGTAGTTGCGCCGATCGAGGATCCAAATCCGAAAGTCTCCGGGCGTGGCTTCGCGCATTTACGCGAAGCCGGAATTGAAGTGTGTACTGGCGTGAAAGACGATCAGGCCACGAGCTTGAATGAGGCCTACATTCATTTCATGCGCACTGGGCGGCCGTTCGTTCACCTGAAGATGGCGGTGTCTTTGGATGGCAAGGTGGCGACCGCGACGGGTGATTCGCGTTGGATTACCAGCGAAGAGTCGCGGGCGCGGGTCCACGAGCTGCGTCATCGCTACGATGCGATCATGGTCGGCGGCCGCACCGCGCGCGCCGATGATCCGCTGCTGACCGATCGTTCAGGGCTGAAGCGGCGGCGCCCGCTCGAGCGTGTGGTCATCGAGCAGTACCTGCATCTCTCGCCCGATTCGCAGCTGGCGCAAACCACTGACGCGGGCCCGGTTCTAATCTTTGCGCATGAGGAACCGGACTCGGAAACTCTGGCGGCGCTCGAGGCGCGCGGTGTCGAAGTGATTTGCCAGGAGAGTTCGGTGCTCGATTTCGGCGCGACGCTCGACGAACTGGGCCGGCGATCACTTCAGAGCGTTCTGGTGGAAGGTGGGCCGCTACTCGCGGGACTCTTGTTGGAAGCGGGCCTGGTCAACAAAGTCACTTTCTTCATTGCACCGAAAATAATCGGGAGTCAGGACGCGCCATCGGCAATCGGCGGCGGCGGCGTGGACAAGGTCGCGGAGGCGCCCCAACTCGAACGTTTTCAAGTGAGCCTGCATGGGCCGGACGTTGAAATCACGGGATACCTTGAAAGTAAGGGATGAGGGCGGAGGGATGAGGGATGAAAAGGACGGAGCCTCGCAGATGCCCGCTGCAGACGAAAGTGTTCATCCCTCATCCCTCCGCCCTCATCCCTTTGCCAAGCGTCGCTTCGGCCAGAACTTCCTCACCGATCGTAATGTCGTCGATCGCATCATCGCAGCGGTAAATCCTCAGTCTGACGAAACGATTATTGAAATTGGTCCCGGTCGCGGGGCGCTGACTTCGAAGTTGGTGGCTGGGGGAGGTCGGGTTCTGGCAATCGAATTCGATCGCGAATTAGTTCCGCAACTGCGTGAACAATTTTCAAATTCAAACCTTCAGGTGCTTGAGGCAGATGCGCTCGCAGTCAACTTCCGCGAAATCATCGCGCCGGCAAAAACTGCTCGCGTAGTCGCCAATCTTCCTTACAACGTCGGCACCGCAATCCTGCAAAAATTGATCGAGCAGCGGCAGTGCATCAGCGACATGACCTTGATGCTGCAACGCGAAGTGGTCGATCGAATCACGGCGCCGGCCGGATCGTCTGCGCGCGGATATCTGTCGGTCTTCGTTGAGGCGTATTGCGAAACCGAAAAACTCTTCGATGTCAGCCCGCGATCATTCCGTCCCGCGCCAAAAGTCTGGAGCACCGTCGCGCGTTTGCGAGTGCGCGAAAAAATTGCCGCCGAAGTGAAAGACGAAAATCTTTTGTGGCAAATCGTGAGCGCCGGCTTTGCGCATCCGCGCAAGACGATTCTCAACAACCTGCGCGAAGCGCCGCAGGCGATCCAGGAATTGCTTAAGAAACGCGGCGGCGCCAGCATCGTTCTCTGCGACGCCGGCATTACTCCCTTACGGCGGGCGGAAACTTTTGCTTTGGATGAGTGGGCGCTGCTGGTGAATGCGATCTAATTTGGAGTGCGGCGACTTGTCGCCGCTTTAACCATCAGTCAGTACCATCTGCGGATGGGACCAGTTGACACTTCGGCGCTCGCTGATCCCATTTGCTTACGCAAATGGTACTGACCACGCCGTCATCGCCGCTTCACTATAACTTTCACACCATGCTTGGGCCGCAGGGACATCGCGGGATAAGTCTCGACGGGATGCTCTGGAACCACTTCCAGCCGGTACCGTTGTCCGATGGTGGCCAGCACCAAAATCATTTCCATCATCGCGAACGATGCGCCCACGCAGGCCCTGGGTCCGCCGCCGAAAGGGAAGTAGGCGTACTTCGGTAGCTGCGCTTCAAACTCCGCAGTCCATCGATCGGGTTTGAACGCGAGTGGCTCATCGAAGAATCGCGGGTCTCGTTGCGTCACCCACTGAAAGACGAAGACCTGGGTTCCGGCAGGCACGCGATAGCCGCCGATTTCGCAGTCGGCAACCGCTTCACGACCAAGTCCATACGCGGGTGGATAAAGTCGCATCGTCTCTTTGGCGATCTGTTCGGTGAATTTCAAACGCGGAAGGTCGTCGAAACCTGGATCGCGATTGCCGATGACTTCATCCAACTCCGCATGAAACTTCCGTTCGGCTTCGGGATTACTTCCCAACAAGTACCAGGCCCAGGCCAGCACCAGCGCCGTGGTCTCATGCCCGGCCAGAAACAGAGTCATGACTTCGTCGCGAAGTTGCTGATCAGTCATCTGGCTCCCGTCTTCGTCCTGCGCTTTCAGTAACATCGAGAGCAGGTCGCCCGTGTCCTCGCCCTGGCGGCGTTCGGCAATAATTCGATAGACGACCGTATCGATCTTCTTTGCCAGTCGATGAAACTTTATGTGCTGTGGCGTCGGCAGACGGTTATTCAAAATCCATTTTAGCGTTGCCTGCGCGGCAAAAGGCTTGACGAGTTGTTTGAGTGTTTCGCCGACGTCATCGACATCGTTGGAAACGTCGGCGTTGAATAAACAGCGCACGACTATCTCGAGCGTGAGTCGCATCATGTCATCGTGCATGTCGCGTGTTTCGCCCTCTTTCCAAACGGCAGTCAACCGCCGCGTGTAATTGATCATGGTCTCGGCGTAATTCGAGATCCGATGCCGATGAAAGGCAGGCGAAGTCAGACGGCGCTGGCGTTTCCATTCTTCGCCCTCGCTGGTCAGCAGGCCGTTCCCGACCAGGCGTTGAAAGAAGTTCGAACGCAGCGTCATCGCCTTCACAAAATTCTTCGCGTTCGTCGCCAACACAAATTCAATGTCGTTCGGGTGATAAAGAAACAACGCGGGCACGTAGAGAAATCGCGACCAGACGATGTCGCCGTATTCGCGTTGCAGCCGTTCGATGAAGCCCAGCGAGTCGCGATTGAATTCGTTCATCACGCCCATCACCCGCGTGCCTTTGGGGCCGGGCAGACTGGTGCCGATTTCCAATTGTTTGCCGGCGGAATAGGCGCGCGCGAGTTCGCGGATGGAAGGATTCGATTTCATGGGATCAGAACTCAGAAACCCGACCGTCGGGAAGGGTGCGATGGCGATTAGGTTTGGCACCCTCCCTGACGGTCGGGTTTCTGCAACAAATCGACATAGATGCCCGGCTCGCTATCGGGAATCAAGGTCGCCCCGACGGCACGTTGATAAAAATCGATCGGCCCGGCCGCGCCAATGATGCCGTAGACATAACCAAGTTCGCGCAATCCCCACAGCGACGCCAGCAGCAGCGCCTGGCCGATGCCACGACCACGCTCCTCCTCGGCGACGCCCGTCGGTCCAAAGAAAGCCTTGCGCGTGCATTCATATCCGGCAACGCCGATCACGCGGCCATCGCGCGTCGCGATGAAAATCGTCACGGGTTTGCCGGCGAAGCCAACTGAAATTTCATCTGCCCATGAAACGGAAAAATTGCTCTTGATGAATTCGCGGACCGGAGTGATTTCAAACGGCTGCGCCCGGCGAATGATGATGCCGGCGTCCTCCAGACTTTTCGTTGATGCTTCCCGCGGCGGTAGCTTGAGCAGGTTGACGAGTAGATCCGGCATGGCCTTTCGGTCTTCGGCGCGCGCGCTTCTCTTCAGAACGCGTCTACCCGGCCATCATAACTCAAACGGCGCGCGGCGCAGGCCTAGTGTTTCAGAACTACCAGCGTGAGACCGCCAATCATTCTGTCGAGGTTGACCTGTGTCAAATGAAAGATGCACGCCTGATTCTGGAGCAGGCCTTTGAGGTTTGCGAGAAACGTAATTTGGGTGACCTGCTGAGGATCGAGCACGACATCCGCCTCGAAGCTGGGGTTTGCGCCTGGCGGAAACGGCGGCAGCACGGCGGGATGGGAATGATCCACGATCGCGGAAGGGTGAAGATTCGCAACATCGAACTTAAATCCTCCCTTCAGCGGCACGGTACTCAGTTGTTGAAATCCGGAATGGGGACCCAGTCTGCTGAGGACGGTATTCTTCACGAAGTTGCTTGGGTGCAAATCAAGCACTGCGCGCAGCTTCACAGCCGGCGTCGGCGTGAGCTGCTCACGAAGAATGTTGCTGCCGCATGCGTTTACTGTAAATGAAAAAGCGGTCTCGGTAGTCACTACGGTGCAGAGGTTGTGCTGCGCGATGTGCTGATCGCCGGGAAAGAAATGCGTTGGGTTTGGTACGAGACTGCTTGGATAAACGCGCGCCACCAGACATTTGTGCCCGGGGCTCAAGGGTTCGGCTGCGGACCCTCCGCGGGTGCGCCAATCGATTGGCTGGGTCGCACTCTCGCCTTCAGGTGGCAACTCCGATCCGGTCAATTCCACGCGGACCACGCTTTGAGTGAGATGTGGTGACATGACCAGCGACGGATTCGCCACCCAGAGCTCGGTCACCAGACTTTCATCGCCGGGAAACACGCAATTGCTCGAGGCCGGCTTTCGATGAAACTTTACGGTGGTGTGATTCTGCCCGGCATCCGCGTTATCGAGGCCCGAGACCGGCCCAACCAATTCGATGTCAGGACTCAACCACCACACATCGTTGGTATTGCGCGCTCCGCCGTCGCCCGAGACCGATTCCATGAAAATACAAGTGTCGTTAGAAAGTCCTGGATCAGTGGCCATAGCTACGGTTCCTTTCTCGGGCTGGCTTTTGAGTCGGCGCAGAGTATGCCGCGCAATCTCGCGCTAGTCCAGAAAAGTTGTACGAGGAGCGATGGGCGGGCGTCTTTTTAAGCGAACGGAATTTCACGTTAAGATGGAAGCGCAGTCATTGGTATGGAAGATCAAGCCGAAGTAACGGATCCATCAAAAACCAATCCTTCCACCGGCGGCGATGAATCGATGATTGGTCGCCACGCCGGACCGTATCGCATCGAACGCGAACTCGGCCGCGGTGGCATGGGCACGGTGTACGAAGCGCGGCGCGTCGATGGCGAGTTTCAGCATCGGGTGGCGATCAAACTCGTCAACGCCGGACTGGAAAATAATTTTGTGATCAAGCGTTTTCGTAACGAGCGGCAGATTCTCGCGGCGCTCGATCATCCCAACATCGGCAGACTGCTGGGCGGTGGTACGACTGAGGCCGGCGAGCCGTACTTCGTGATGGAGTACATCGATGGACAGCCGCTCTACAAATATGCCGAGACGCATCAGATGAACATTCCCGAGCGGCTGCGTTTGTTCATTGAAGTTTGCGGCGCCGTGCAGTACGCGCACGAAAAGCTCGTCATTCATCGTGACATCAAGCCGACTAACATCATGGTCACAGCGAACGGCACTCCCAAGCTGCTCGATTTTGGAATTGCCAAGCTGCTGAACCCGCAACTGGTTTCGGACACGACGCCGCAGACCACGCTCGGCGTGCGTCTGATGACTATCGAGTACGCGAGTCCGGAGCAGGTGCAAGCTCAGCCCGTCACGTTTCGCAGCGATGTGTACAGTCTTGGCGTGATTCTCTTTGAGTTGCTCACGAGTCACTCGCCGTATCGATTTCGCAATCTGCTGCCCCATGAAGTTGCGCGCGCCATCATTGAAGACGAACCCGAGTTGCCCAGCATCGCGATTACGCGGCCGGGTTCGACCATCCATCTGCCTTACATCGATCGCGAGGCGGACACCTTGTCGGACAATGTTCGCGAGCAGCCGCAGCTGGTGCTGAAGCTGCGCGATCAACTCACCGGCGATCTCGACAACATCATTCTCAAGGCGCTGCGCAAAGAGCCGGCGCAGCGGTATGAATCGGTCGCGGCATTCCGGGATGATCTGGTGCGTCATTTGAATGGCGCCGTGGTGGAAGCGCCGGTCTACGCGCCGTCACGCAAACCCGAGGTGAAGTCGATCGCGATCTTGCCGCTGAAGATTATGAAACTTGGTGAGTCGAGAGATACCGGCGACGAATTTCTCGGTATTGGGTTGACCGACGCCATGATTACGCGTTTGAGCGGCGTGCGCTCACTCGCAGTGCGCCCCACCAGCGCCATCGCGCCGTACGGAGATGAAAGCGTCGACCCGTTGCGGGCCGGCCGCGAACTGGGCGTCGATTACGTGCTGGACGGGCGCATCAAGACGCTCGGTAACCGCGTCAGGATTACGCTGCAACTGCTCGACATTCGACAGGCGGCGAATTCGTGGGCCCATCAATTCGACGAAACTTTTTCGGATGCGCTGAAACTCGAAGATTCGATTTCGCAGCAAGTTGCTGAATCGCTACTGCCGCAACTGACGGATACAGGACGCCGAACTTTTCGTAAGCGCGGCACGGACAATCCGCGCGCCTTCGAAGCTTACCTGCGCGGCCGTTTCTTCTGGAATTCGTTCATGCCTGATTTGCTGCCGCGAGCTTTCCAGGCTTTTGAAGAAGCGACGAAACTTGATCCCGGTTACGCGCTGGCGTACGTGGGCCTCGCCGATTTTTATAACTGGGGCGCCATCTACGGCATCCTGTCGCCCGCGGAAAGTCACACCGAAGCGCGGCACGCGGCGCAGCGGGCCATCGAATTGGATGAATCCCTGGGCGAAGCTTATGCCACTCTCGGTTTCACCGTTTCGTGCGCAGAGTGCCAGTGGGCCGAAGCCGAGCGGCTATTTCATCGCGCCTTCGAGTTGAATCCGAATTATTCGCTGGCTCATGAATGGTATTCCAGCATGCTGATTGGCACCGGCCGTTTCGACGAAGGTCTGTTCGAAATCAAGCGGGCGGAAGAACTCGATCCGCTCTCGCTGCGGCAGATGGCCTTGACGAGTTGGTCGCTGTACCAGATGCGTGACTATCAGGAATCGATAGCCAAGGCGCAACAGATCATCGATCTGGATCGCGCAAACTTTCAGGGGCACCTGCAAATAGGAAATGCCTTACTTGGACTTGGTGAAATGGAGAGAGGCCTCGCGGAACTGCGCGAGTGCGCGCGTTTAGCCCCGGTGGCGCTTTGCCTGACTTACTTGTGTTTCGCGTTAGGAGCGGCGGGCCTGCGCGAGGAGGCTGAAGCAGTGCGCGCCGAAATGATCGCTACTGCGCCCGGTAATTACGTCAAGGAATATTTTCTGGCCCTGACACACGTGGCGTTGGGGGAATACGAAGAAGCAATAAATCATTTGGAAAAGACAGCCGCCGAACGTGATCCGTGGCACGTCTGGTTCGGCACCGAACCGAAGCTCGACCCGCTGCGCGATCATCAGCGCTTCATCAAACTGTTTCGCTCGACGAATAACCCTTTGGCATTTCGGGAAACGGCGAACCCCTTCGCAACTCGTCGATAGGCGCGTTAAATCTCACGCTGCTTACTCTAGGTTTCTCAAGAATTCAGCTAGGTCAATCTCCGCGTCGCGGAGTGCGCTTTAACGTGTAGCGGTCCACTTCATCATGGAACGGAGAGACCATCACCCTCCGTCGGGACGCTTCATCTTTACGTGACTGCGCACAGTATTACAGCAATCAGCACGGTCAATACGACGGGCGAATTCGTCAGCCGTGTTATACTCCTCGCTCCCGTCCAGAGAGTCGAGCTAACAAATACAAGTGGCTAACGTCCTCGAAATCATTCCCCTCGGCGGAATCGGCGAGTTCGGGATGAACTGTACTTTGATGCGGTTCGGGGACGAGATGTTGGTGCTCGACGCGGGCATGGGTTTCCCCGAAGAGAGTGTCTATGGCGTCGATGTTTGCATTCCTGATTTTGAGATCCTCGAACAGTACCGGCAGGAGATCACCGCGGTCATCCTCACGCATGGGCATGAAGACCATATCGGCGCGCTGCCCTACGTCCTGAAGAAGATCAACGTTCCGGTTTATGCGTCGCACTTCACGCTCGGGCTTGCGGAGAGCAAGCTCGATGAGCATGGCCTCCTCGGTGACGTGCTGCTGCATCGCGTAGAGCCGCGTGACGTGGTGACGATCGGATCCTTCACCATCGAGTTCATTCGCGCGTCGCATTCATTGATCGATTGCTTTCATCTGGCGATCAAAACGCCGGTCGGCACAATAATCCACACCGGAGATTACAAGGTTGATGAGACGCCCGTGATTGGCGAGGCGATCGACCTGAGAACGCTTCGCAGGTACGGACAGGAAGGCGTGCTGGCGTTGTTGTCTGACTCGACGAATGCGACGGTGCCGGGACGGACGCCGTCTGAACGCGCGGTCATTCCGGCCTTCGAAGAAATTTTCGCCGAAGCACGCGGCCGCATCGTCGTCGCCGCGTTCGCGTCATCCATTCACCGGCTGCAAATTGTTTTTGACGTGGCGCAGCAATTCGATCGCAAGGTTTGCGTGCTCGGCCGCTCGATGCAGAAGAACGTGGAGATTGCCGACCGGCTTGGCTATCTCGATATCCATGACGGCATGCTGGTCAATATCAACGACACAAAGTTGATGGCGGATAATGAGGTCGTCTTCCTGGTCACCGGATCGCAAGCGGAGCCGCGCGCCGCGCTCTATCAAATGGCGACTCAGGTCTACAAAGGCCTCACGATTGAAGAGGGCGATACGGTGGTGCTTTCCGCGCGCATCATTCCGGGAAATGAACGCGCAATTTCGAAACTGATCGGCTTCCTGTACAAGCGCGGTGCGAACATCATCGAAGAGAAACGCCGCCTGATTCACGTCAGTGGCCACGCGTCGCAGGAAGACATTCGCATCATGACCGAAGCCGTGCGGCCGAAGTTCGTGGTGCCGATTCATGGCGAATATCGCATGCTGTTTCGTCACAAAGAGTTCGTGAAGAACCATCTCGAGATTCCCGAAGAACGTATTGTGTTGATTGAGAATGGCGACGTGCTGGAGCTCGACGGTGAGCGGGCGGCGATTGTCGATCGCCGCGAAATCAAGCGCACGTTCATAGATGAAAGCGGCTTTGAAGAGATTGACTACGAGACGGTGCGCGAGCGCAAGAAGCTGGCTTATGAAGGCATCATCACCTTAATCGTGACCATCAAGCCGAAACCGGTGAGTTGGAAACCCCGCCGCAGATCGTTGCGCAGGGCGTCCGCGGATTGGAATTGGCAAACGGGCAAACGAAGGAGGCGCAGCGGGTCGTGGCCGCGGCGCTGGCCGGCGCGTCGCGCCAGATGATGGCAGATGAGTCGTTGCTGAAAGAGCATCTGCGGCTGGAACTGAAACGGTTCATTCAAAGGGAACTAGGCGTGAAGCCGGTAATCGTGCCGGTGATTTCACAGGTACAACTCAACTCGTACGATAGACAACAGTCAGCACCATCTGCGTAAGCAGACGGATCAATTGACTGGTTAAGATGTTCTTTCATCCATCCGCTTACGCTGATAGTACTGACTCCAACTCCTCGAACCCACCATCAAAATGGATTGGACCGATAGAGTAGTTCTGATCACCGGCGCCTCTTCGGGCATCGGTCGCGCCCTGGCGCTCGAGCTGGCGCGGCGTGGAGCGCGGCTGGGATTGTTGGCTAGAGGTGTCGAAGCCGGTCCGGACACAGACCGCGTTCAGCCTTCGCCACGTCTACAGGCAATCGCCGATGAAATCGCGCAACAATCCACCGACCCGTCGAAGCGTCCTCAGGTCATGTTGCTGCCTGCCGATGTGCGCGACCATCACGCCGTGCGCGTGGCGGCTGACCAATTGCGCAAACAGTTCGGACACATCGACGTATTGATTGCCAATGCCGGAGTCACCGCGGTCACCGATGCGGCCGAACTCGATCCGGAACAATTTGCCAATGTGATGAACGTGAATCTAATGGGCGCGGTCAACAGCGTGGCCGCCGTCCTGCCCGAGATGATTACGCGCGGCAATGGTCAGTTGGTAGGGATTTCCAGTCTCGCGGCGTATCGCGGGCACCGCAAAGCAGCGGCGTACAGCGCCAGCAAAGCGTCTCTCTCATCATTCTTTGAAAGCGTGCGCATCGATTTGATTGGCCGCGGTGTTGACGTCACGATCATCCATCCCGGTTTTATCAAGACGCCTCTGACTGCGGGACGTAAGGCCTGGTTGCCGTTCCTCATGGAAGTCGATCGCGCGGCGGGCAAGATCATCAGCGCCATCGAAAAGCGTAAGAAGGCGTACGCGTTTCCCTGGCAACTGGCCACGTATGTTCGCGCCGGACTCATCATGCCGACTTTTCTGTACGACCGGCTGTCCAACAGAGAATCTTTCAAAGAATGAAATTCGCGCCGCGGTAACAGAACTTGCATGACTCGCCAAGCTCTGAGCCTGCGGCAATTTCGCTGATTTCCTCGGGAAAATCGCGCAAAACTGGCTCGCAGATGTTTTATTGCGCGAACATTTCTGTAGCCAAGCTGACAGGGTTTCCTCTATTATCAATGAGTCCGGGCGGCCCCGCCCGACATTGTTAGTCGATTTTCCAGCCTCACTCAGCTTGCGAAAGTCGTCGTTATCATAATCCTGAATCAATCAAAGGTCTGGAAGTTCAATTCCAACCGGAATTGATTCGCAGCTCCCGGGCATCAACTCCAGAGCACTTCATACAGGCAAAAGAATCTCACTCTCATGAACTGGAAAAACAAAGTGGTTTTGATCACCGGCGCCTCGAGCGGAATCGGGCGCGGGCTCGCGCTTGAGCTGGCTAGGCGCGGTGCCGCTGTTGGTTTGTTCGCGCGACGCATTGATGTATTGCGCGAAGTTGAAGCTGAAATCGTGAGTGCCGGCGGCCGCGCGATGTCTTTCGCGGGCGACGTGGTGCGCCCCGATACTTTGCGCGAGGCCGCCTGGAAACTTGAACGCGCGTTCGGGCCGATCGATGTGATGATCGCCAATGCCGGAATTGGCGCGACGACGCGCGGTCATAACTTACCGCTGGATGATGTGTCGCGAATCATCAATGTGAACCTGATCGGCGCCGCGAACAGTGCCGCCGCAGTGATTCCACAGATGGTGCGCAGAGGAAATGGCCGGGTGGTCGCCATTGCGAGTCTGGCCGCGTATCGCGGGTTGCCAAATTCCGCGGCGTACTGTGCCAGCAAAGCCGGCGTGTCGAAACTGTACGAAAGTCTGCGCGTTGATCTGCGCGGCACGGGCGTCGGAGTAACTGTCATCTTTCCCGGATTCGTGCGCACGAAACTGACGGCGAATCATTCGAACATGCTTTTCCTGATGGATGTCGATACGGCCGTTAAGAAAATCGTGCACGCCATCGAACGCGGCAAGCAGAGTTATTCATTCCCGTGGCAGCTCGCCGGTTTTGTGCGCGCTGGTTTGTTCTTTCCGATCTGGCTCTACGATCGCGTCGCGTTGCATTACGCCTATCGACAATAGTCGGAATCGATTTTGAGTTTGCGATTTTCAATTGGGCCTGTGCATAATCCGAGGCTCATTCAAACAGAAATCTCGAAACGCAATTCTTAGAATCGAATGACGCTTCTTCAGGCTATCCTGCTCGGCATCGTCCAGGGTCTTACCGAATTTATTCCTGTCAGTTCAACTGCTCATCTCGTGCTCGCGAGTCGGGCGCTGTCTCTGTCACTGACGCCGGAGCAGCTGACTTCGTCGATTGCGGTGATTCAGTTGGGAACGCTGATCGCCGTATTGATCTATTTCGCCGGCGACATCTGGAATATCTCGATAGCGTTCGTGCGCGATCATCTCGCGCTGGTAAGCGGCGGCAAGAATGGCCGACGCTTGTCCCACGATGCCTGGTTGGGTTGGCTCGTAGTAATCGGATCGCTGCCGGTCGCTGTCGTCGGTTTGTTATTCAAGAAACAGATCGAAGGCACCTTCACCAAGAACCTTTGGGTGATCGCGACGATGATGGTCGTTATTGCCGTGTTGCTCGCCGTCGCCGAGTTGATCAGCAAGAAGACGCGGAACATGGAACAGCTCGGATTGATGGACGCGTTGGTGATGGGCTTCGCGCAGTGCCTGGCGTTGATTCCGGGATCGAGCCGCTCAGGCTCGACCATCATGGGCGGATTATTCGCCGGCGAGACCCGCGAGACGGCCGCGCGATTTTCATTTCTGCTTTCAATCCCGGCGATCGCCGCGAGTGGTCTGCTGGAGATGAAAGAAGCGCTGCATCGATTACCGCATGACAGTCTGGCCACTCTGGCCGTCGGCACACTCGTGTCCGGAATTGTAGGGTACGCCTCGATTTGGTTTCTGTTGCGGTTTTTGAAGACCCACACTACGGGCGTCTTTATTGGTTACCGTGTGATCGTTGGTGGTGCGATCCTGATTATGCTATTCACCGGCAGAATCAGCGGATTGTGATTTGAACCTACGCCCGCACTCGATCCGCTCGCTACCTTCGCGCTTCTGACACGTGTAAACTCCCAACATGACGGCCGCGTCTTCTCCTAAAAAGAAGAACAAGCGATGGATTGTTCGCGAACCTGATGAAGTTCGCGCGGCGCAGCTTGCTTCCGAATTGGGTGTTTCCCGAATTGTCGCTTCGCTGTTAATCGCGCGTGGCTACGACCACAAAGAATCAGCTGACAGATTTCTGAATCCTTCGCTCGAGCAACTTCACGATCCGTCGCTGATGCTCGGCATGTCCGATGCCGTCGAGCGTCTGCTCTACGCCATCGACAATCAACAACCGATTCTGATTTACGGTGATTACGACGTTGACGGCACGACGGGAACGGCGGTGCTTCTGCGGGCGCTCAACATGTTGGGAGCCACGACGGGTTTTCACGTGCCGCACCGATTCACCGAAGGCTACGGTATTCGCCAGGACGCTCTGCAGAAAGCAGCGGCGGATGGATACAAGCTGGTGGTGAGCGTGGACTGCGGTATCACGGCCCATGATCCTCTGCACTGGGCGCGCGCAAACGGCCTCGACATCATCATCACCGATCATCACCTGCCGGATAAGGAAGAAGGTTCGCCGCCGGCAGTCGCGGTGCTGAATCCAAATCAGCAGGGCTGTAGTTATCCTGATAAGAATCTCGCCGGCGTCGGCGTGGCTTTCAAATTAATTCACGCGTTGTTTCGCGCGCGCGGACGCGAGTCGGTGGTGCCGGGATTTTTGAAGATGGTGGCCATCGGCACCGTCGCGGACGTGGCAAAGTTGGTCGGCGAGAATCGCGCTATCGTCGCGCTGGGTCTTTCTGATTTGCCGCGTGCGCGGAACGCCGGGCTGCGCGCACTGATCGAGATCGCCGGTTGTGGCGATGACGGTGAAATGACGGCTTACGATCTCGGCTTTCGCATTGGCCCACGCATCAATGCCGCCGGACGTATGGACGCGGCCCGCGCGGTGGTGGAATTGTTCAGTGCCAGCCAGCCCGCTGAAGCGCGGCGCCTGGCTGAACATCTCGACACCCGCAACCGCGAACGCATGGACGCGCAACGCGAAATTTTCAAGCGCGCCGTGGAAGAGTTCGAAACCAGCGGCACTGACATGAATCTGTGTTACGCGGCAGTCATTGCCGGTGATGGGTGGCACCGGGGCGTCATTGGTTTGGCCGCGTCAAAAATTGCGGAACGTCTCAATCGTCCGTGCGTCGTAATCTCTCTGGACGGCGACCTGGGTCATGGATCAGCGCGGAGTATTGCCGCGTATCACCTGTTTGATGGAATCACGTCGTGCCGTGATTTGCTCGACAAGTTTGGCGGCCACTCGCACGCGGCTGGTTTGTCCATCAAGCGCGATCGAATTGATGAATTTCGGCGGCGCTTGAATGAACACGCGGCCTCGTGTTTGACTGAAGATGACCTGATCCCAGCGATTGAAATCGATGCCGAGCTTTCGCCGTCGGATCTCGGTTTCACGCTCTCTCAGGACCTGCACGCGCTGGAGCCGTTCGGCGCCGGCAATCCGCGGCCGGTGTTTATGACCCGCGGGTTGCGCGTCATGAGCGAGCCGCAGATGATCAAGGAACAGCATCTGAAAATGCGCGTTTGTGGCGAAAATAATCGACCGTTCGAGGCGATGTGGTGGCGGGGCGTCGAAGAAGTCGAAGCAACACCGCAGCCGAATCAGCGCATCGATCTGGCGTACGAGTTCGAGGCGAACCGCTGGCAGGGCGATATCAGGTTGCAGCTGAATGTAAGAGACATGCGGGCGAGTGAATAGTAAATCGTGAAGCCGGAATCCGGGTTTTCTATTTACGATTCACCATTTACGATTCACGGTTTTTATGCAGGCCGTAACGCGAAAAAAAAGAATCACCGCCGTTGACTTGCGCGCACGCGTACCCGCGATCGCGCGCGGCCTCGCTCTGCTCCTGTTGATTGCCGGCGTGATCTTCGTGGGGTTGTCGTATTACAAGATGCGCAACAACACGCGGTTTCGTTTGATATCAGAAACTCCGGCGCTCTCGAAAGAGGTGGTCGCTGTCACGACCGGTTACGATCAGAAAGTAACGAAGAACGACAAGTTGTATCTTTGGCTGCGCGCGGCGAAAGATGTCACTTATGCCGACGGACATCATGAGCTTGAGCAACTCAACGCGCAGATTTTTCCGCCGTCCAGCGATAAGCCCGATCAAATCACTTCCGACCGGGCCATGTACGATCAGCAAACGAGCATCCTCCAGTGCAGCGGTAACGTGCAAATCGAAACGCACGAAGCTTTGAAGGTCAAGACGAACTCGCTCAAATTCAACACGGATAAGAAGGTTGGCGAGACCTCCGAAGTGGTCACGTTCGAGCGCGAGAATGTTTCGGGACAGGCAACCGGCGCGCTGGTCGATAATGACAAGAAGAGACTTGAACTTCGCAACGCGGTCGCCATCACCGTCGCACCCGAAGAATTCAAGGAGAAAGATTCGAAGCAGCCGAAGACTTTAAAAGGCGCGCGGGCGAAGCCGGTCATCATTCACTCGGCGCAAGCGGTGTTTGAGCAATCGACGATGCGGCTCACATTCTCAGGCGGCGCCACCGCGGAACAAGAGCAGGACATCATGAGCGGCGACACGCTCACCGCGATTCTCAACGACAAGAAAAAAATCGAGAAGATTGAGGTGCGCGGCAATTCATATGTGCGGGTGATGGATCCGGGGCACGCCGCCGAAGCGCATGCCGTGAACATGGATTTTTTCCTGGATGCAGATCAGCGTCTGCAAAAAGCCTATGGCGCGAATGACGTGCGCGCGCAAACGCTCAACGCTGATTCGGACATGCAGTTGACCGGCTCGAACGCAGTCGTGCTCGACTTTCAGGCGCAAGGTAACGACAGTGTGTTGAAGGAGATGCGGAGCGAAGGCGGCCGCGCGGTGGCCACGCTGTCAGCACCCAAATCGAAGGCAAACGATCCGCGCGCCGCGAGCAAACGCCTGACCGCCGACGCGATCAAAATGAATTGGCGCGTGAACGGTAAAGACCTCGAACACGCGGAAGCGGTGGGCAATGCCGAGCTTTTCATCGAGCCGGTGCAGCAGACGCCAAAGAACGATAAGAAGACTTTGACGGCCGCGCGCTTTGATTGTGAGTTTTTTGAAAGCGGTAACATTGCGCGCGCGTGTATCGCCAACGATAACGCGAAGGCTTTATTCACGCCGTTTCAGCCAACCGAAAAACGCGGCACGCGCACCATGACAGCGCAGAAGCTCACCACGCTCTTCGTGCGCGAGACTCAGGACGTCGATCGCGTCGACGCCAACGGCGACGCAAAGTTCAACGAACTCGATCGCAACGCTACCGCCAACAACATCACCTACACCGCAGCCGACGAGATGGTGCGCATGCGCGGAGGCGATCCAACTGTTTGGGATTCGCGGGCGCGCACGAAAGCCGCCGAGATCGATTCAAACAACGGCACACATGTTTCTGTTTGTCGCGGGAAAGTGGCGACGACTTACTACAGCCAGGAGCAGACCAACGGCGCGGCGCCGTTCAAGAAAACGAAGAGTCCGGTTTACGTCTCGGGCGACCGCGCCGAGATCGATCATGATTCGGGTCGCGCGGTGTACTCAGGAACGGCGCGCTTGTGGCAGGACGACAATTACGTGCGCGGCGATTCGATCACTCTCTATCGCGAAGAGAAGCGCATGGAGACGTGGGGACACGTGCAGAGCGCTCTGTATCAGGCGAAGCAAAAGACGGGGAACTCCACTAACACCGTGCCGGTATTCGCGACGGCGGACTTCATGCGCTATTCAGATCCTGAACGGCTGTTGCATTACGAGACGAACGTCGATATCAAGCAGGGCACAGACCGGCTGACTGCCGGCATCGCCGATGTCTATTTGCAGAAAGACACGAACGAAGTCGAGCGCACTGTCGCGCAGAAAAACGTCGTGGTCGTGCAGCCAAATCGGCGCGGGACCGGTGAATGGTGCCAATACACGACGGCCGACGAGGTGGCGGTGCTCACGGGCAATCCCGCCCACGTCGAAGACGTAGAGCAGGGAACCACCGACGGCAATCGCGTAACGATGTATCGCCGGGAAAACCGCGTGACCGTCGATGACACGCGCGGTTCGCAAGCGCCGGGACGAGTGCATTCGACTCATAAGATTACGAAGCCGTGAAATAGAGGTTAGAGGTTAGAGGTTAGAGGTTAGAAAAACGTCTGGATCTAAAACCTAAAACCTAAAACCTAAGCCCTGCATTCATGAATTCAATCACGCAACCAGATTCGCTCGGTCACTGGGGTCCTTACGGAGGCCGCTTCGTGCCTGAGACTTTGATGGCGCCGCTCGAGGAATTGACGGCCGCCTACGAAGCAGCGCGCGCGGATGAGAGTTTTCAGACGGAACTCGATCGACTGCTGCATGACTTCGCGGGTAGGCCCACCCCACTCTTCTTTGCGAAACGTTTGACGGAAGCATGCGGCGGCGCGCACATCTATTTGAAGCGCGAAGATCTGCTGCACACCGGCGCTCACAAAATCAACAACACCATCGGGCAGATTCTGCTCGCGCGGCGCATGGGCAAGCATCGCATCATCGCGGAAACCGGTGCCGGCCAACATGGCGTGGCGACCGCAACTGTGTGCGCGCTCTTCGGACTTGAATGCGTGGTGTACATGGGCGCTGAAGACATGCGGCGTCAGGCGCTGAATGTGTTTCGTATGCAGTTGCTGGGCGCCGAGGTGCGCGCCGTCGATTCCGGATCGCAAACTTTGAAGGACGCAATCAACGAAGCGCTGCGCGATTGGGTGACGAATGTCGGGGACACTTATTACCTGCTGGGCAGCGCCCTCGGGCCGCATCCATATCCGTTGATGGTGCGCGACTTTCATCGCGTGATTGGGCGCGAGGCGCGTGCGCAAATTCTCGAACACGAAGGCCGTTTGCCGGATTGCCTGATAGCTTGTGTCGGCGGCGGATCAAATTCGATCGGATTGTTTCATCCCTTCCTCGGCGATGAAGCGGTGCGCATGATTGGAGTTGAAGCCGGTGGATCCGGAAATCAATTAGGCCAGCACGCCGCGCGGTTCAATCGGAACGGCGGCGGCCGGCCCGGTGTGTTGCAGGGAACCATGAGCTACGTTTTGCAGGACGAACGCGGACAGATAGCGACGACGCATTCGGTTTCAGCAGGTCTCGATTATCCTTCGATTGGCCCTGAACACGCGTTTCTGCACGATGCAGGTCGAGTCGAGTACACGTCCGTTTCTGATGATGAAGCACTCGGCGCCTTTCAGTCGTTGTCGCGGCTGGAGGGAATTATTCCCGCGTTGGAATCGGCCCATGCCGTCGCGCACGCGCTCAAAGTCGCGCGCGAGATGAAACGCGATCAAATTCTCATCGTGAATTTGTCCGGCCGCGGCGATAAGGACATCGATAGTGTGCGCGAGACGCTGAAGTCCCGTTAGGGACTAAATGTTTATAGAACCGCACCCTTTTAGCTTCATAAGCCCCGTAAGGGCGAGACAAATTGCGCCCCCAAGGGAGCGCGCGCGCGTGCCTATCTTCTCGGGAGCTATAAATACGAGGCTCCTAACGGAGCCATGAATGTCGCGAATCGCTGAGACGTTTGCAGAGTTAAGAAGCAAAAATCGGAAAGGCTTTATTCCCTTTATCACCGCCGGTGATCCTGATCTGGACACGACGCGCAAGTTAATCGTTGAGCTGGCGCGCGTGGGATCGACGCTGATCGAATTGGGGATTCCTTTCACCGATCCGATGGCCGACGGACCGGTGATTCAGCGTGCGTCCGAACGAGCGCTGCGGCTGCAATTCGGTCTCGAAGATGTGTTGCGGGTCGTCTCTGCCGCGCGCCACGAAACGGACATTCCGATCATTCTCTTCAGCTATTTCAATCCGCTGTTGCAATTCGGGGTGGAGAGACTCGCGCGCGAAGCTCGAAACGCAGGGATCGACGGCGTGCTGGTCACCGATATGGTCCCCGAGGAAGCGGGAGAATTCGCCGGCGTGCTCAAACAGAACGAACTTGACATGATCTTTCTGATTGCGCCGACGTCAACCGATGAACGGTTGCAGCTGGTCGCGAAACGCGCGGGCGGTTTCATCTACGCAGTCTCGCGTGCCGGCATCACCGGCGCGCGTGAAGAGATGAGCGCAGAGTCAGAAAAACTTGTGCGGCGCATGCGAACGTTTTCGGACTTGCCGATCGCTGTCGGCTTTGGCATTTCAAAACCCGAACACGTCGCCGACGTTTGGCGCTATGCGGACGCAGCCGTCGTCGGTTCAGCGATTGTCGATCGAATGGAGAAAGCAAAGGATTCGACCGCAGTTGTAAAAGAAATTGGCGACTTTACGGCAAGCCTTATTACAAGAAAATAGCGCTCGACGTAAGAAAATTGTTGAAGTATTCTAACGCCGTTTTGATGATTGAAATTTGATCGCGCGCTCTCACTCCCGACGCGCGTCGGGACAGCGCAGAGAGGGCTGCCGAGCGCGCAGTCGAAACTCCTCCAAGACCCTCCGGCCAGAAATTAGCGTGTTGCACGCATGAAACTCTGTTCCATTTGCGCTTGAGTTGTGTTATTCTCCGTCCGTCTCAGACCGGAGGCGGTAGCGACCGGATCGGGATGCGGTCGTGAAGACAAGCACACAACTTAATCAAACGAGGAGCAGAAGAAAGAGATGCCCATCATGGCGGAAGACCGAATTGCAGACCGCAGCCGCGCGATTGAAGCCGCGCTGCTCAACATCGAAAAGCGCTTTGGCAAAGGTTCGATTATGCGCTTAGGTGAGCGCGAGGTTTCCGATATCCCCGCGATCTCCACGACTTCTTTGTCGCTGGACGCAGCGATTGGGGTGGGCGGTGTCCCGCGTGGCCGCATCGTTGAAATCTATGGTCCGGAAAGCTCCGGCAAGACTACGCTGGCGCTGCATGTAGTGGCTGAAGCGCAGAAAGCCGGTGGCGTCGCCGCTTACATCGATGCGGAGCACGCGATGGACGCCGACTATGCGGGGAAGCTCGGCGTGAATGTCGATGACATGCTGATCTCACAGCCTGATTCGGGGGAACAGGCCCTCGAGATTGCCGAAGCGCTGGTGCGCTCGAACGGCGTCGATGTGATTGTCGTCGATTCAGTGGCGGCCTTGGTGCCTCGCGCTGAGCTCGATGGCGAGATGGGCGACTCGCTGCCCGGCTTGCAGGCGCGGCTGATGTCGCAGGCCTTAAGGAAGTTGACCGCCATCGTGGCCCAATCAAACACCTGCTTCATCTTCATCAATCAGATTCGCGAAAAGATTGGCGTGATGTTTGGCAATCCCGAAACCACGACCGGCGGTCGCGCGCTGAAATTCTATTCCAGTCTGCGTCTCGACATTCGGCGCATCGGCGCGATCAAAGACGGCGACCGCGTGGTCGGCAATCGCACCAAAGTTAAGGTCGCGAAAAATAAATGCGCGCCGCCTTTTCGCGAAGCTGAGTTCGACATCATGTACGGCGAAGGCATCTCGAAAGAAGGCGACCTGCTGGATCTCGCAACCAATAATCGCGTGGTCGAAAAGAGCGGCGCGTGGTTCTCGTACAAAGGCGAGCGCCTGGGCCAGGGACGCGAGAACGCGAAGCAGACGATGAAAGACAATCGCGAGACGCTGCACAAGATTGAGACTGACGTGAAGAAAGCTCTCGGTCTGCCGGTGCGTGAGGAAGCGGCAGCGCTGGAGCAGAAGAAGGCTGCGGCCGCGACTGAGAAGAAGTAAGCAATTAGTATGAGTGACACCGAACAAGTTATCGCAGACGCGATGGCGTTGTCTCTTGCCGAGCGAGTAACAGTTGCGCAAACGCTTTGGGAGAGCATTGATGCGGAATTGCCCGATGCGGATGAACGGTCAGCAATTGCTGAAGCCACCAAACGTTCTGAAGAGCTTTCATCGGGCAAGGTCCGTGGCGAAACTCACGAGGAAGTTATGGAAGCTGTGCGGCAAGCGCTTGAATGCGACTAATCTATCATCCGCACGCTCGGACTGAACTTGTTGAGGCCATCACCTATTACGAAAGCCGCGTGGCCGGTTTAGGTGCGCAGCTTCGGGACGAAGCAAATCGGACCGCGCTAAAAATTCTGGAAGCGCCGCGCCGCTGGCAAATCACCGAGGCAGATGTCCGAAGGGCGCTAATCGCGCATTTTCCGTTTGCCGTCTACTATCGCGTGTGTGCTGATCACGTCCAGATTCTCGCCTTCAAACATCATAAGCAGCACCCAGACTACTGGCGTTACCGGCTTAAACCATAGCAGGGTGCTTTACACGTCTTCCCTGAACCTCGCATAATTCTCACCGCACCATCAATGACCAGTTCAATTCTCATCAAGAGCGGTTTCGTCGTGACAATGGACAAAAACGACTCGATCGTTCGCGGTAATGTGCTAATCCGCGACGGCCGCTTTGCTGAGTTCGGCGGTTCAGTCAATTCAGAAGCGGACGAGGTAATTGACGCGCGCGGTTGCGCCGTTCTCCCAGGCTTCGTCCAGACGCACATCCATCTCTGCCAGACACTCTTCCGCGGCGCGGCGGATGATCTTTCTTTGATTGATTGGTTGAAAAAACGTGTGTGGCCGATGGAGGCCGCGCACACTTCTGAATCGGTCCGGACTTCGGCGCAACTTGGCGTGGCCGAGCTGATTAAAGGCGGGACCACCAGCGCGCTGACTATGGAGACCGTGCATCACACGGAAGAAGTCCTGCGCGTCGTCAACGAGAGCGGCTTTCGCGCGACGGTCGGCAAGTGCATGATGGACAAAGGCGACGAAGTGCCCGCTGAATTACATGAAGAGGCGCGCTCGTCGATCGATGAGTCGCTCCGGCTGCTCAAGAAGTGGCATGGCGAATCGCAGGGGCGCATTCGCTGCTGTTTCGCGCCCCGGTTTGCGATTAGTTGCACCAAAGAATTGTTGAGCGAGGTTGGCAGACTCGCGCGCGAACACGGTGTGATGATTCACACGCACGCTTCCGAGAATCGCGGTGAATGCGAAATCGTCGAGCGCGAGAGCGGCATGCGAAATGTTGCGTATCTCGATTCCCTGGGTATTTCAGGTGCGCATGTGATGCTCGCACACTGCATTCATCTCGCCGATGAAGAGTTGCAAATGCTGGCGAAGGCCAGAACCAATGTTTCGCATTGTCCGTCGTCGAATTTGAAACTCGGATCTGGGATTGCTCCCGTGGCCGAGATGTTGGCCCGCGGAATTTCAGTTTCGCTGGGCGCCGATGGCGCGGCTTGCAACAACCGTCTGGACATGTTTACTGAGATGCGAACGGCGGCTTTATTACAGAAGGCTTTGCATGGACCCCAGGTTTTGCCCGCGGCGCGCGCCTTGCGAATGGCGACCATTGACGGCGCGCGGGCGATGGGCCTGGATAACGAAATTGGTTCGATCGAGATCGGCAAGCGCGCGGATGTGATCGTCGTGGATCTCAAGCGGCTCGCGACGACGCCCGCGCCCGAAGTGATCTCGGCACTGGTCTATTCATCGCAACCTGCTGATGTGCGCGCGACAATCATCGACGGACGAGTCGTCATGCGCGACGGCGAATTGACGACGCTTAATGAAGCCGCGGTAATCGCCGACGCGGCGCGCGAAGGCGCTGCTTTGCGTGCGCGGGCGAATGTTTCGGAATAGATCGACCCACCTGGACGATAACCTTGTCGCTGACGCTTACACTTCCGGCCTTTGCGAAGATTAATCTGAAATTGCGCGTGCTCGGGAAACGCGCCGACGGTTATCACGACCTCGACACAGTCTTTCAAACCGTTAGCCTGCATGACACGATCGAAGCATCGGTAATCGACGCGCCTCATATCGTGGTGTCGTGTAACGACCATTCATTACGGCTCGATGACAGCAACCTGGTGATTCGCGCTGCCACGGCGCTCCAGGATGGTCCGGGCGCAACGAAGGGCGCTCGTATTCGATTGCAAAAAAGAATCCCGATGCAGGCTGGGCTCGGCGGCGGATCGGCAGATGCGGCGATGACGTTGATTGCGCTGGCGAAGCTCTGGGAATTGAGTTGCAGCCGCGATCAACTAATGAAGATTGGATCGACGTTGGGCGCCGACGTCTCCTTCTTTTTTTGTGGCGGAACGGCGAGAGCAACGGGGATTGGCCAACAGCTTTCACCTCTCGATGACGTCGCGCAGAAATTCCTGCTCATACTTAAACCGAACGCGAATATCAGCACTGCTGATGCTTACCGAGCGTGGGATGAACGTTCCTTGACATCGCCCATATCGGAAACTATTCTTTCAACTTCCGAAGCGAAAGCAGAGTCCGACAAAATCGATTTAACGAATCTTGGAAACGACTTCGAAGCGGTTGTGTTTGATTCAGAACCTGAGATTCGCAGAGCGAAGAATGCTTTGTTGAAAGCAGGCGCAGACGCAGCGTTGCTGGCCGGCAGCGGCTCTGCAGTATTCGGGATTTTTGACAGTGAAGACGCGCAACGACGCGCCATTCAGGCGATCGAACTCGAAACTGGCTGGCGCGTCTTTCCTTGTAAAACCGTCGGCCGTGAGGAATATCAAAGCGCGTTGTCCAGAGTGTCAGAAGCGCGCGCGTAAGCAAGGGCTCCAGCCCTCTCTTACGGTCGGGCTTCTGACGTGACTGCTTCAATGTTGGGGCGTAGCCAAGTGGTAAGGCACCGGTCTTTGGAATCGGCATTCGTAGGTTCGAATCCTTCCGCCCCAGCCACTTTCAAAAGTGATGAGTTATGAGTGATGAGTAATGAGTTGCTCGTCACCAGGGTTTCACTCATGACTCATCACTCATGACTCATCACAATTAAATGGGAACCACCGGCGGCATTAAAGTCTTCTCTGGAACTGCGCACCGCGTCCTGGCCGAAGAGATTTGTCGTGATTTGTCTTGCGACCTGGGCCGGGCCAACACTTCGCGGTTTTCTGACGGCGAATTCAATTTCCAAATCGAAGAGAACGTGCGCGGCGCGGATTGTTTTATCGTGCAGCCGACGTGTCCGCCGACGGATGCGTACCTGATGGAGTTGCTGGTGATGCTCGATGCGTTTCGTCGATCATCGGCCGCACGCACGACGGCAGTGCTGCCGTATTACGGTTACGGCCGGGCGGATAAGAAGGATCGGCCGCGCGTTCCGATTTCGGCAAAGCTGGTGGCGAATCTCTTGACGACCGCCGGAGCGGACCGGATTCTGACAATCGATCTGCATGCCGCACAGATTCAGGGGTTCTTTGATATCCCCGTAGATCACCTTTACGCAGCGCCCGTCTTCATGAAGTATTACCAGGAAGCGCCTCTGCCCAAGTTGACGGTGGTGGCGCCTGACACTGGCGGCGCTGAACGTGCGCGCGCTTACGCGAAAAGACTCGACGCCGAACTCGCGTTGTGTGACAAGCGGCGTGATAAACCGAACGTGGCCGAGGTGATGAATGTCGTCGGCGACGTGGCCGGCCGCAACTGCTTAATTGTTGACGACATGTGCGATACCGGGGGCTCATTGACGAAGGTAGCGCAGGCTCTGCGCAGCGCCGGCGCGGCCCGAGTTGACGCGTGCTTTACTCATCCGGTACTCTCAGGACGTGCCGCACAACACCTCGGTAACTCAGGTATCGAGCAGATTGTAGTGACGAACACGGTGCCGCTGAATTCAAAAGCAGCGGAATTGAAAAACATAAAAGTCTTGAGCATTGCGCCTCTTTTGGCGAAAGCGATCAAGTCGATCCATGAAGAGACCAGCGTCTCTTCGCTCTTCGTATAGCGAAGGGCAAAAACTGAAAGCAAAGTAGCCGTCGCATTACGGCAGGCAGCGTCCCGTTGCCGGCTTTCAGCAGATAAAAATTCAGGAATCGTTTAGCGGGCGGACTCGTCTGCGCAGTTCGGCCTACAAAGGCCGACGACGAATGTTTGTTCTCCCTCTCTCTTTGGGGAGAGGGCTGGGGTCAGGAACGAAGTTAGCCGACGAAGCTAAACCCTCACCCTAACCCTCTCGCACCGGGAGAGGGAACCAAAGCAGGAGACACAGCAATCATGGCAGAGAAGAAAGAAATCATTGTGAAGGCGACGCAGCGCGAAGGCCGCGGAAAAAATGATTCGCGCCGTGCGCGTCGCGCCGGACAGGTTCCCGTAACCATTTACGGTGGCGAAGGCGAAGCCGTCGCGGCCCTGGCGCCGTTGAGAGAGCTCGCGGCAATTCTCAGATCCGACTCGGGCCGGAATACCATTTTTACTTTGGACGTTGACGGCGTTGGCGCCGCCGAAGTTATGTTCATCGATCGGCAGATCGATCCGGTGCGCTCGCGTCTGGTGCACGCTGATTTCAAGCGGCTGGTCAAAGGCGAAAAGATCGAAGCGACGGTGCATTTGCGTCTGGTCGGAGAGCCCATCGGCGTGCGCGAACACCAGGGCGTGCTCGAACAGATCGTGCGCGAAGTCGAAATTCGCTGCCAACCGCGCGACATTCCCGAACACATCGACGTCGATGTTACGAACCTGGATGTGCACGACGTGCTGCACGTTTCAGATATTCCGGTGACTGAAGGCGTCGAAATTCTGGAAGAAGCTGATGCGGTCATCGCGACGGTTGGCGTGGTCAGGGAAGAAGTTGCGGAAGTCGCGCCGGCTGAAGGTGAAGCCCCGGCCGAACCGGAAGTCATCGGCAAGGGTAAGAAGGAAGACGAAGGCGAAGGCGCCGAGTAGTCGAGGTAGAGCATGCGAGCGCTCATCTGTCTTATCACGATCTTGTTTGCGGTCTCTTTCGCAGCAGCGCAGGAGCACAGCGAATGGCGCGAGTTTCGTTCAGAGGCGGACGGCTTTTCGATTGAGATGCCGAGCACTCCGAAGAGTGAAACACGCGATTTGGGCGAGGGCCAGTCGCAGAAGTTTTTCACCGTCGAGATCGGGGCAGAAAGTTACCTGGCAAGCATGATTCAGCTCAATCCAGGCCGCGTACCCGCGAGTCCGGACCAGGCCTATTTCGATATTTTGATGAAGGCCTACACCGACGGCAGCAAAACAACCTTGCGATCCAGCCGCATGTTTACGTGGGCCGGACATGCGGCGATGGAAGGTATCGCCGACACGGAAGGCGCGACGCACGTTATCGACATTACGACTGTGGGCGATCGCATTTACCTGGTTGTCTACGCCGGAGCCAGAGGGCAAGAGACCTCTCCGAAAGCGACGCACATGCGCAGCTCTTTCAAGTTGTTGAGCAAGTAGGACGATGTACTTAATCGTCGGATTGGGAAACCCCGGCGCTGAATATGAACGAACGCGCCACAATCTGGGGTTCATGTTGATTGACAGATTGGCTGCCGAAGCCGGCGGAACGGTGAAGCGAAGTGAATGCCAATCCTTAGTTGGCAATGCATTGATTGAAAACGAACGAGTGGTATTGGCGAAGCCGCAGACGTACATGAATCTGAGTGGTGACGCTGTTGGTTGTTTGAATCGGAAGTACGAGTCGGACGCAGGTTCACTGATTGTGATTAGCGATGATCTGGCTCTGCCATTTGGCGCGATTCGGTTGCGTCAAAGGGGCAGCGCCGGTGGTCACAACGGTTTGAAATCAATCATCGGCGCGCTGGGAACGAATGAATTCGCGCGACTGCGAATCGGAATTCAACCTGAGCATCCGCTCAGCGATGCCAAACGATTTGTGTTGGACGATTTTTCAAAGGCGGAACGAGAGGCGTTGCCTGAGATTCTAGAGCGTGCCGCTGAGGCGTTACGCTCAGTTCTGCGAGACGGCATCGGCAAGGCGATGTCGCTGCATAACGAGCAAAGAGCGAAAGGCAAAGAGGAAAGCGAAAAATAATTGTTTAGACGGCGGACTTGTCCGCCATTGGTGGCCGGACAAGTGCGGCTGCCTGAACGGGAGGAAGTAAATTGGCAGAGAAAAGAACTTACGAACTGATGTTCATCGTCGACCCAGCCGCGGGTGACGAAGAGGTAGTGAAACTCAGCGAAGGCGTGCAGAAAATCATCACCGGCCAGGGTGGCAGCATCACCAAGACCGAGATGATGGGCAAGCGCCACCTCGCTTACGAGATCAATCACAAAAAAGACGGCACCTACGTGTTGCTGGAAGTTGAAGGATCGGGCGCTGAGATTGCCGAGGTTGAGCGCCGCATGCGCGTCAACGATCAGATTCTTCGTTATATGACCGTGCGGGTGGACGAGATGCGCCGCCGCGCCGACAAACTCAAAGACCGGCGCGCACGCAAGGCTGCGAAACAACCGGCCAACGGCAAAGCGAAGGCCGCTGAAGATGAAACTGACAGCGATGATGACGAGTCAGGCGCTTAAGCGCCGGCTGATGAGAAGGGAAAGATATGTCAACGAATTACGAAGATCGCGATTTTGGATTTGAGCGCGAATACGATCGCAACATGCCGCGCGGACCGCGTCGCATGCAGCGCCGGAAGATTTGCCGTTTCTGCATCGAGAAGGTCGACTTGATCGATTTCAAAGATGTGAAGCTGTTGACCTCGTACGTGCCGGAGCGCGGCAAGATTTTGCCGCGGCGCATCTCGGGCGTCTGCGCCACACACCAGAGAATGCTGGCCGAAGCGATCAAGCGGGCGCGCAACATCGCGCTGCTGCCGTACGCGGCTGATTGAGGAATTCGTGTCAGAAACTCGACCGTAAGGGAGAGCTACCTGCGCAGCGAGGCCTCCCTAACGGTCGGGGTTCTGACACAAACATTGAGGAATCATACATGGCACATACACAAGTTCTTTTACGTGAAGATATCGACAATCTGGGCGCGCGCGGCGAAATCGTGCGCGTAAAGGCGGGCTACGCGCGCAATTATTTGCTGCCGCGGAATCTGGCTGTGGAAGCGACCGCGAATAACGTGCGCCAAATCGAAGGCGAGAAAGCGGCGCTGGCAAAACGCGAAGCCAAGGAGCGGGCCACCGCTGAATTACAGGGTTCGCAATTGCAGAAACTCACACTGAAGTTCGAGCGCAAGGTTGGCGAAGCTGGAATTCTCTACGGTTCGGTTACCTCGATGGACGTGGCGCACGAGTTGAAAGAGCAGGGCTACGAAATCGATCGACGCAAGATTGTTTTGCGTGAGCCCATCAAGCGCTTCGGCGATTACACTGTGCCGATTCGCTTGCATCGCCAGGTAACTATTGAGCTGCCGATCAAAGTTCTGGGCGAAGGTGGCGTCGAAGTTGACGTGGAAGCGTTGCAGACTGAGGTTAATTCCGAAGCCGGCTCGCCGAATGCTTCATTGAAAGCAATGCCGCCGGAAACGCCTCAACCAGCCGAACCGCCAAAAGAGAACAACGAGACGGAAGAATAGACGGCAACATCACCCGGTACGTGCGCGATTGAGCATTCCGCTCAGTCGCGCATTTTTGTTGGGCCACACCTCATTTGGTCTTACAATAGCCGCCGTCTCAAACCCTGAGGTCTGAGGAGCGTTTGATGCGCAAGCTCCTGATCATCCTTCTCCTGATTTGTCCCGCGGCCGCTGTTTCAGCACAGCAACCAAATGCGTCCGACATTTTCAAACAGGTAACCGAGGTTTATTCCGGGTGCCGCAGCTATTCCGATGAAGTAACGGTTACCTACAAGGTTGTTGGCTTCGCTTTGCCTTTCACGCTGCAGGAACACTATCGCACCGCATATGTCGGTCCGGATCATTTTCGTTTTGAAATACCCTCACGTGGAGCAGCGAGACCCTGGATCGTCTGGAAGGACGGCGATGCCGTGGAAAGTTCCGGCGCTTCCGGTTCATATTTTCACCCCCAAAGCATTGACGGTGCTTTGTCGACTCTGGCTTTTGCCTCGCACGGTGGATCGCTGCTGGTTCCGCCATTGCTGATGACCAAATCGGTGCGCACTACGAATGTGCTCAGCGTCATTGCCAACGCCACGGTTGCCGGCGATGAGAAAGTTGAGGGGCACGCCGCCTATCGTATCGAAGGCACGATGTGGGATGAGCCGATTACGCTTTGGATCGATCGCGCGCAGTATTTGATTCTGAAGGTCTATCGGAAAATAACGATCGGCAGTCGGGTCCAGGAGGTAATGTTTCAGTTCAAGCCAAAACTGAATCCGGACATTTCGCGCGATCATCTGTCGCCGCCTAAATCGGACAATCAATCGGTGACGACACCCGCGGCGGCGGGCTCGGCAATCGCTCCGGGGGTGACCTCCTCGAGAATAAAAGACTTCGGTTCAAGTCTGTGGGTCGGCGCGCCCGGGAATGCGAACCGCGCCTCGACTCCGACCGACGATGATGTGGTTCGCGTAGATACTGATCTCGTGGTTTTGCCGGTGCTGGTGATTCAGCCCGATGGGAAAATTATTAATGGGTTAACCAAAGACGATTTCATCGTGAAGGAGAGCGACCAGCCCCAACAGGTGGCCAGTCTTTCGCGCGGTGACAGCAAAGAAGTGCCGCGGTCGATTGTCCTCATAATTGATTACAGCGCCAGCCAGGCGCCATACATTCGCACAAGCATCGAGTCCGCCAGGCAGTTGGTGGACAAACTCAACCCGAAGGACCGCATGGCCATCGTGACCGATGATGTGCGCCTGCTCGTCGACTTTACGAGTGACAAGCAATTACTGAAATCACAACTCGAGAATTTAAAGACCAGCGCGCTCGCCGGTAACGTCGGCGCCAGCGATCAATTTGATTCGTTGATGGCGACCCTGACCGAAATATTTAATGGCGGAGACGTGCGGCCTATCGTGATTTTTCAAACCGACGGCGACGAATTGGATAATCTCAAAGGGAACGTGGCGCCGACGCCGTACTGGTTGCCGCGCAGATTTAGTCTCCCGGATGTGATGAGCGCGGCCGAGAAAAGCAGGGTCACAATTTATCCCGTGATTTCGGGCGTTCGTTACGCCGCCGTTCCTGAAGCTGAATTGGTAGATCGCGCACTGAACGATTGGTTGAACCGGCAAGCTGCTAACGATGAGATAATACGCGCGCGAAAGTTGCCGCTGGCGAAGCAACGTCCCAACAATCCTACGAAGGATGAGCTGATGAATTACGCTACTCAGTGGCGGACGCGGCAAGTAGCGCTGGTGCAGCTGGCCCGTTTGACTGGCGCGTGGCCGGAGTTTCTGGAACAGCCGGAGCAAGCTGACGAGATCTACACGCGAATTCTCACCGACATCGATCGGCGTTACATCATCGGATACTACCCGACCAATCGCACGCGCGACGGCAAGCGCCGGCAAGTGAGCGTGGAAGTCCGCGGCCATCCCGAGTATCTGGTGTGGGGACAGAAATCATACTTTGCGCGAGAGGAGAAGTAGGGATGCGCAAATTCATCTTTACCTTGAGCGCCGCGGTTTGCTTAACCGCTTCGGCACAGGCGCAAACCGCCAACGAAATCCTGACCAAGGTCAATTCGGTTTATGCGGGCTGCCGGACGTACTCGGATGAAGGCTTAACCGACACAACTGAGGGGCGGGGCAGGAAATCTTCTTTTCGAACTGCGTTTGTCCGGCCGGGGACCATCCGTTTTCAATTGTGGTTCAACTCGACTGTGCCGGGCGGCGTCAAACCCTGGACCGTCTGGACAAACGGCGATCTGGCACTAATTCACGGACTCGGCTCAGATGCCGGGACTCAACATCTGCGCATCGATAGTGCCCTTTCGCGAATGGGCCAGTTTTCTGACGGCAGTTCGGTCACCGTGCCACAGTTGTTGCTCGCGGACTCGTTTCGCACCGTGCAATTGTTTAGTGTAATCGCCGACGCCAAAGTTGCCGGCGAAGAAAGCATTGACGGGCACCCATCTTTTCGAATCGAAGGCACAGTAAGCGGCTTCCCCATCAAGCTTTGGATCGACAAGACGCAATACCTAATCTTGAAGAGTTACCGGAAAGTGCCGGTTGGCGATCAGGAGATCGAATCAACCGTTCAATACAAACCAAAACTCAATCCTGAAGTGCCGGCCGAAGATCTGGCGCCGCCGCCATCGCTGGATCAAAATGGCGCCGAGGCGACGGATCCCAAATCCGTGCGGCAGACGCCGCCACCGATAATGGACGCGCCAAAATTGCGAAGGTTCGGCGCGAGTCTTTCCAATTCGCAAGAGGCGGCCGGCAACGCACGACGTTCGGAAGATGACGACGTGGTGCGCGTCGATACCAATCTGGTCGTTTGTTCGGTGCTGGTCCAGGATGCGCAGGGAAAGACTGTGAGCGGCCTGAGTGCCAGGGATTTTATCGTCAAGGAAGATGACAAGGCGCAGGACGTCACGACTTTTTCCCTCGGTAACGATCGCGAGCTCGCCCGTCAAATCGTCTTAGTCATCGATTACAGCGTCAGCCAGGCGCCTTACATCAAGACCAGCATCGAATCGGCGAAGGTGCTGGTCGACAAACTTAATCCGAAGGACTCAATGGCCATCGTCACTGACGATGTGCATCTCTTAACCGGTTTCACCCGCGACAAAGAACTGCTGAAGACAAAACTGGAAGGGCTGAAGACGAGCGCGCTGGCCGGCGTTGTCGGTCAGAGCGAGCAGTACGATGCGTTGCTGGCCGCGCTCAGAGAGCTATTCAATAACGAAGACCTGCGGCCGATAATTATTTTCCAGACGGACGGCGATCAACTGGAAATGCTGAACGGCAGCGGCGCGAAACCGACGCTGTATTGGCTGCCCAGGAAATACAGTCTCGACGACGTCCTGACGGCAGCGGCGAAAACGCGCGCTTCGGTCTATCCGGTCATCTCCGGCATCAAGTTCCTCGACGTGCCGCAAAATGATTTGCTGCGCCGCGCGAAGAAGGATTGGGAGGACCGGCACCGTACTCATGCCGAAAGCCTGCAGGCCCGGAACATGCAAACGCCGATACCGAACATGCGAGTTCCTAATGATCAGGTTTTGGATAATTACGCGAAACAGTGGCAGCGCCGCCAAGCCGCGTTGGTGAGCGTGGCGAAGGCCAGCGGCACGACTGCGGAATTCCTGGAAGAACCCGCCCAGGCTGATCAGATTTACACGCATATCCTCAGCGACATCGAACAGCGTTACATCCTTGGTTATTACCCGACGAACCGCGCGCGTGATGGCCAGCGTAGAAAGGTCAACGTTGAGGTGCGCGGTCATCCCGAATACACAGTCTGGGGGCAGAAGTCTTACTTCGGTCGTGAGCATTAATTCGTCGAGGCGTGAACTTTCTCGCCAACGATCGGACACGAAAATAAAACAGTACGTTGATGCGCAACGCTTGACCGAAATAAATCGCGACGATCACTGGAATTAATCCACCTCAACGTATATCTTGTCCTCTTCACGGCAAAACGAAATTCCCGGCCCCCTGTGCAATGGCAACACCTGAACCGATTCGCGATCCGATCCTTGAACGTCCGCTTCCCAGTAGCCCTGATACCGAACGCGCAATCCTCGGCGCAATTATTTTAGACAACACGCTCATCGCGCAGGCAGTCGAGTTGCTCAGGCCGCCCGACTTTTACGTGCCGTCGCATCGGCGAATTTTTGTCGCGATGACTTCTTTGTTCGAGCGCGGATCAGAGATCAATCCAATCCTGATCGCTGAAGAGTTGCGCCGTGATAACTCACTTGAATCTTCAGGCGGCATTCTCTTCCTGACGAACTTGACGAATGGATTGCCGCACGTGACCAGCGTCGTGCAATTCGCGAAAGTCGTACGCGGAAAGTCTCTGCTGCGACAATTGGTCAAAGTCGCACACAAGATCACCGCCGAAGCGCTGGAAGAAGAAGACGAGCCGCAGAATATTCTCGATCATGCCGAGCACGCGATCTTTGCGCTGGCCGACGAACGCATTCGCCAGGGCTTTGAGCACATCAAGCATCCGGCCGAACGCGTGCTGGAGAAAGCCGAATCAGTCGAGCATCGCGACCTGGTCGTAACTGGCGTGCCTACGGGATTTCGCGGACTCGATTCGCTGACCGCAGGCTTGCAGAAACAGGACCTGATCGTAATTGCGGCCCGGCCTTCGATGGGTAAAACGAGTCTCGCGCTGACGCTGGCGCAGCACGCCGCGATTGAAGGCAACGCCGTCGTCGGTGTCTTTTCGCTGGAAATGTCGGCAGAGTCTTTGGCGATGCGCATGCTGTGTTCAGAGGCCAGTGTGGATGCTTCCAAGTTTCGTACTGGATATCTTTCGAATGAAGAATGGTCGCGTCTCGGCAAGGCGCTGGGCCGTCTGGCGGATGCGCGCATCTTCATTGACGACACGCCGGCGATTTCAGTTTTAGAGATGCGCGCCAAAGCGCGACGTCTGGCGACTGAACAGAAACAACTCGACCTGATCGTCGTCGACTATCTGCAGTTGATGTCCGGGTCATCCGGCCGCTTTGAATCGAGGCAACAGGAAGTGTCGCAGATCTCACGCGAACTCAAAGCGCTAGCGAAGGAATTGGACGTGCCGATGGTCGCTTTGTCGCAGTTGTCGCGCGCGCCGGAAAACCGCACGGACCATCGACCGCAACTGGCAGACCTGCGCGAGTCGGGCGCGATTGAACAGGACGCCGACGTGGTCGCGTTCATTTATCGCGAGGAGCAGTACAACAAGCAGGAAGAGAACAAGAATATTGCCGAGCTGATCGTCGCCAAACAGCGCAACGGTCCAACCGACACCGTCTATCTCGCCTTCGTAAATCAATTCGCCAAGTTCGCCGATCTCGATCGCGACGCGCTTGGAACTTATCTCGATCGCTTTAACCGCTCAAAAGGCTCACCGCGCATCAATCGCGAGACCGAAGGCTTCTGAGAATATCAATCGCAGATTACGCAGATTCCACAAACCAAACGGCCGCAAGGCGGGAACTGCAATTCGGTTTGAATCAGTGTAATCTGCGTAATCTGTGGATAACTCTTTCAAGTTACCAACCCCGGGTCGTCCGACTTGGGCCGAGATAGATCTCGACGCTCTCTCGGACAACTATCGCGTCATTCGAAATCATGTGGGCGATGAGGTCAAGATTCTCGCGGCGGTGAAGGCGAACGCCTACGGACACGGCGCCGTCGCATGCGCGCGCCGGCTCGCACGGGAAGGCGTCGATTGGTTCGGCGTCGCCTTGCCCGAAGAAGGAATTGAGCTCCGCGAGGCCGGCATTGAAAAACCAATTCTTTGTCTCGGCGGTTTTTGGCCGGGCCAGGAGGGCGCGTGTCTCACAAATCGTTTGACGCCGGTTGTCTACCGGCTCGATATGATCGAGGCACTCGACCGCGCTGCGCGTGCAGCGGGTGTCATTGCCGACGTTCACTTGAAGATTGATACGGGCATGGGACGGCTCGGTGTGCGCACCGATCAACTCGCAGAGTTTTGTGATGGACTAAGGTCTCATCGCAGCATTAGCGTTGGCGGATTGATGACTCACCTCGCCGTTGCCGACGATGAAAACAGACAGGAATTCACCGGCGAACAAATGCGCAAGTTTCATGAAGCGGTGGCGGCATTCCGCGCGCGCGGATTTTCTCCCGGCCTGATCCATGCAGCGAATTCCGCCGCGACGTTCGCGCAAGCGCGGGATGGCGAGAACATGGTGCGGCCCGGTGGTACGCTCTACGGATTTGTGCGCGATGTGCTGCCGTCAAACATTCAAGCGCCGCCTTTGCAGCCGGTGATGTCGATTTACTCGCGCATCATGCTGCTCAAAGAGGTGCCGCGCGGCGAGAAGCTCGGATACGGCACGACGTTCGAGACGTCACGCGATTCGCTGATCGCGACCTTGCCCATTGGCTACGATGACGGCTATTCGCGGGCGCTATCGAACCGTGGCCGGGTGATTGTGCGCGGGCAATTTGCGCCGGTCGTGGGACGCGTATCGATGGACATGACCTTGATCGACGTGACGGACGTGACGGGCGTTCAGACTAACGATCAAGTAGTCTTGTTGGGAACGGACGGCGAAAAGAAGATCACCGCGGAAGAGATTGGCGCAGCGGCGGGAACGATCTCTTACGAAATCACTTGCGGTATCAGCAATCGCGTGCCGCGAATATCGCGCCATGAAGAGACTCGATAATCCAGCCGACAAGACCTTACTGTTAGAGCGGTTGCGCAAGGTGACGCCGGCCAGTCAACGGCGTTGGGGAAAGATGACGCCGCACCAGATGATTTGTCATCTTAATGATTCGTTCAAGTCGGTCATCGGCGAACGCGAGGTGTTGGGCGACAAGAGTAATGTGGTGACGCGCACTGTCGTCCGTTGGATCGCTTTATATGCTCCGTTGCAGTGGCCGCATGGTGTGCGGACAATGCCTGAGAACGATCAGGAGCAAGGCGGCACGCAGCCCCAGGATTTTCAACGCGACCTGACCGAGCTGACAACGATTATCGAACGCGTCACTAAGCCGGACAGAGACTTTCACTGGCGCCGGCATCCGCTGTTTGCGGAAATGTCTGAGCGCGACTGGATGCGCTGGGGCTATCTCCACGTCGATCATCATCTGCGTCAATTTGGAGTTTGAAGCAAATGGCGGAAGCGGGAAAACTGACGGTCAAAATCAACGATACTGATTCGGTGACTGCATTGTTGTATTCGTCGGCGAAGAAGAATCGCGCGGGCGTAACCATCATCCTGGGTCACGGCGCCGGCGCCGATCAGCTGAGCGGCTTTATGCGCATGGCCGCGGCAGGTCTGGCCGCACGCGGGCTCGATGCGATGACGTTCAACTTTCTCTACAAGGAACAGAAGCGCGGCGTTCCGGATCCCAAAGCCAGGCTGGAAGCGTGTTATCGCGCGGTCATTGAGGCGGCGCGCAAACAAAAGAAGCTGAAAGATAACCGGCTGGTGATTGGCGGAAAATCGATGGGCGGGCGCATCGCTTCGCAGGTGGCTGCCGCGGATTCAAACGGAATCGCCGGATTGGTTTATCTCGGCTATCCGCTGCATCCGCCGGGACGGCTCGACAAAATGCGCGATGAACATCTGCCGCAGATCAAAGCTCCGATGTTGTTCGTGCAAGGCTCGCGCGATGCGTTTGGAAATCAAGATGAGATAAAGTCGATTGTCGAAAAGCATCGGCTGCAAGCTGAGCTTTATTTTGTCGAAGCGGGCGATCATTCGTTCAAGGTACCGAAAAGCGTAAAGCCGCAGCAGCAGGTTTATGAAGAAGTGATGGATGAAGTCGCGCGTTGGTGCAGGGAGTTGTGAACTGTAGGGGCAGGGCTCGTCCCTGCCCGTTTCGTGCAATCCCGCGGCGACGCGGGCAGGAACAAGCCCGACGCGGGCAGGGACAAGCCCTGCCCCTACAGTAAATCAGAGAACAACATGCCTAAATACAATTTCGTTCAACTCGATGTGTTCACGGATAGCGCGTTCGCGGGTAATCCGCTCGCGGTGTTTCCCGAAGCTGAAGGCATCTCTGACGAGCAGATGCAGCAGATTGCTCGTGAGATGAATTTGTCAGAGACGGTCTTTGTGTTGCCCTCGGATAAGGAGGGCGTGACGCGGCGCCTGCGCATCTTCACGCCGACAAGCGAACTGCCGTTCGCCGGGCATCCGATTGCCGGCACCTGGAATTGCCTCGCGCGCGAAGGCGTCGTGCCGCCGCCCGAAGGCGGTACTGGCCGCGTGCATTTGAAACATGAAGTTGGCATCGGCGTGTTGCCGATCGAAATTGATTTCAAAGATGGCGGGCCGGTGCGGGTAACGATGACTCAGGGTAAGTGGGAAATCAAAGCCGAGGTCGAAGACTGGAACGATCAGGCAGACATTGCGCGTGCGCTCGGGCTGTCGCGCGAAGATCTGGATGAGACGTTGCCGCTGCAGGCATGCTCGACTGGGAACGCGATGTTGCTCGTGCCCATTCGTTCGTTGGCGGACCTGGGACGCTGCCGCCCAAATATTTCGCTGCTCGAAGAGATTTACGAGCGCATCGGTTTTACGAAGTCGGGCATCGTCGGTTGTTATGCGTTCACGCGTGAGACGATGGAGATCGGGGTTGCGCGCGCGCACGCCCGATTTTTTGTCGGGCAGAACATCGGCGAAGATCCGGCGACCGGCAGCGCCGCGGGACCGCTCGGCGGATATCTTGTCTATCACGACGCGACCCGAGTCGATCCGGTGGATGAGGTGTACGCGTTTGGAATCGAACAAGGTGATTTCATCAATCGTCCTAGTCGGATTGGATTGGAAGTGAAGGGCGCGCCCGGAAGAGTTGACGTGGTGCGCGTGAGTGGAGAATCGGTAGTGGTGGCGCGAGGCGTGTTGGAGTTTTGATTTGTTAGGGCTCCGTAGGAGCGACTGTCATGGACGAGCTGCTCGATCTCTTAATTATTGGCGCGGGACCGGCGGGCTTGTCTGCCGCAGACGCAGCGGCTACCGAAGGTCTGTCATACCTCGTCATCGAAAAAGAAACTATCGCCAACACCATTCGCCAATATCCGGTGGGTCGCACGATGTTTTCGACGCCGAATGAATTGGAGATGCGCGACGATTCGCTGCATCCGGTTCGGGAAAAGCCCACTCGCGAAGAACTGCTCTCGCACTACATTCATTTCGTCCTCGATAACGACTTGCGCATCAACACTGCCGAAGAAGTGATTGATGTCACGCGCGACAGCGACGAGAGATTCATCATACGAACTCGGCTGCTGACGTTTCAAAATAACAATCAGGAGCGTACCTATCACGCGCGCAACGTTCTGTTTGCCATCGGCGCAATGCAGTATCCGCGGCGACTAAATATTCCTGGCGAAGACTTGCCCAAGGTCCATCATCGCTTCGTCGATCCTTATGCTTACGTGCGCAAGGAGGCGCTGGTCGTAGGTGGCGGCAACAGCGCCGCCGAAGCCGCGTTGTTTTTGTCGGAAGAAGGCGCGCGAACGACGATGGCGATCTGGCGCGAAGATTGGGAGAATCGCGATCCCAAGGCCGGCGCAATGAAGCATTGGGTGCGCTCGCCGCTCGAAAGAGAGATCGACGAAGGTCGACTGCGCGTCATCCTCTACAAACAGATCGATGAGATCACGTTCGACTCGGTGCGGCTCACAACTGAGAACGGTGAGTCAAAGACTATTCCGAATGACGTGGTCTTTGTGTTGATTGGCGCCGACGCTGATTTGACGATGCTGAAAAAACTCGGCGTCAAAACAGAAGCGGGAAAGCTGACCGAGGTGCCGGTTTATAATCCCGAAACTTTTGAGACGAATGTGGCGGGCGTCTACGTCGCGGGGCACTTCACACATGCGCGTCACATCAAAGCGGCCATCGACGTGCCACGCAAAATCGTGCCGCTGATTGCGGAAAGCCTCCGCGCCACGGCTCGCTAATGACTCCTCCCGATCTTGATTCCAAGCAACAAAGTTACGGGTTAACCAGCGTCATCGTCAGGCATGGACCTCTGATTTCGCTGCTGGCCGTACTGTGGGTGAGCTGTTTTTCCGGCTTGTCAAATTACGCGCTGGTTGATCTGGTTGATGAAGGCGCTTACGCGACGATCGCGCGCCAGATGCTGACGAGCGGCGATTGGATCACTTTGCGAATCGGTCCGGCGCTTTATTTCGGCAAGCCTCCGCTGCTTTGCTGGGCTATCGCCGTGTTCATCAAATTGCTTGGCCCAACCACGCTGGCTGTTCGTTTGCCATCGGCGTTAGGCGTGGCATTCACTTCCCTGATCCTCTGGTGGTGGATGAAACGTCGCGGCGATGAGTTAACCGGTTGGTTGGCGGGAATCTTCTACGCGCTGTCACCTTTGGCGGCGGGACTCGCGCACGTCACGGTATCGGAAGGATTGCTGACGCTGTGGCTGACGATTGCAGTGCTCGGAGCCATCGATGGTTATCGCGGGCGCGTCGGTGGTTATCTCGTGATGGCTGTAGCCGCCGCGCTGGCGACCATGACGAAGGGCGTAATTGGTTTCCTCCTGCCGGGTGCGATGCTTTTGTTTTGGTTGATTTGGTGGCGTCGATTGGCGGATCTGCGAAAGCCGATCGTACTTGCGGCGATCGCGATCTTTTTGATTTTGGTTTTGCCGTGGCACATCGCTGAGTGGCGCGCGCAGGGTGGAACTTTCCTCAGAGTTTACTTCTACGAAAATCATTTTCAGCGGGCGGCGGCAGGTATTTACGGTCACGGCCGTCCGTTCTGGTTTTATCTGCCGGTGCTAATCTGCGCGAGTTTTCCTTTCGTCATTTTCTTTCCCCGCGCCTGGTACGCTGAACTAAAAATGCTTTGGCAAAAGGTTAGCGGTCGGGAAATCACCGGAATGTTTTTCGTATGGACGACGCTGGTGTTTCTGTTTTTTTCCGCCAGCGTGTCGAAGCTGCCTGACTACATTTTGCCGGTGCTGCCCGGCGTGATGGTGCTGGTGGCGGCGCGTGTCAGCAAATTATTACGCGAGCGCCGCGGCTTGTCCCGAATGGAACTGTGGCTCTCGATTTTATTGAGCACAGGCCTGGGTATCGTCCTGCTTGCGTGTGCGGTGCTCGGATTGAGCTGGCGCGGCCGGCCTTCGCCGCTGCCATATTCGGCGCAGCTGTTGTCGGGCCGGATTGGATGGCAGGCAGCGCCGCTGAGCATCGAACGTGTCTGGTATCGATTGAGTCCTTTCATCGTGCTGGCTCCCGAGACCTTAATCATGGGCGTGTTGCTGATTGTCGCCGCTGTGCTGTTTGTCGTCTGGCGCAAGCGAATGGTGAACGTGATCGCGACCGCGATCGCGCTCAGTCTCACCACGATAATTATCTTTGCTCACTTCGCGATGCCGGCGTGGAGTCGATTCGACATCGAGCCGATGTGGCAACTGGCTGAGGCCGCGCGACCGGCGGTGGACGAGGGCCAGCCGCTGGTTTTGTATGACATACGACCGGCCCGCCACAGTGTCACCTACTTGCTGGGCCGACCGGACCTGGTGATAGACACGACGGACGCGCCGGTCGTGCAGCGCGCTGTTTCGCAATATCGACACGGTTATATTTTGACGAAGACGACGACGCAGATCCCTGACGTTCCGGAACCAATCGCCATCGAAAAAATCACCGGGCATTGGGTCCTCTGGCGGTTTGGAACGTGAACGGATAGTCACTCTCAACAAGTGGCGAAGCTTGGTTCGAATCAGCAATTGTGATAAACGGCTTGTCGCGCGTCGCTCGCGCACGGTCTTAACTTCCCCGTCGGTGAGACTCATGATTCCTTCGCTGAGATGGCCAGTCGTTTTGCTCGCAATCTTTATGCTAGTTGCGCCTGTTCCGGGCGCGCGCGCGCAGAGCAAAGAACCCTCGATCAATCCGCAGTCTTCGTGTTCACGCGACAGCGCGTTGAGCATCATTCAACGCCAAATCGATCTGGGTAAGACCATTGATAGCGACGCGAAGCGCATCACGCTGATCCTGAGTGCGGCGGATCTAATGTGGCCGTTGGAACAGGAAAAGGCCCGCGCGACTTTCCGCGATGCTTTCGAAGTGGCCACGCGTTTATTCAAAGAGAAGGGCGCCCCAGATTCGCGGGATGGCCGACTGATCGTGAGCGGCATCGACTATCGCTATCGGGTGATTTCCGCGATTGCGAAGCGGGACTCAGGTTGGGCACGGAAGCTGACGCAGCAGATTCTCGACGAACAAGCCGAGACCTCCGTGGCGAAAGGCGATGAAGCTGCGAAAGCAAAATCCGAAAGCGATCCGCAGAAAACGCAAACAAGCTCAAGTTTGATGGGCATTGCGCTGGGATTACTCTCAACCGATCAGGATGCGGCGATGAAGTTCGCCCGCAGCACCTTGCAGTATCCCGCCACGATCAGCACTTCATCTTTCTTCTTCAAATCATGGGAAGCTAATCGCAGCATGGCGGATCAGTTCTACACCGAAGCACTGAATGCTTACGCGCATGCGCCGATGGATCAGTTTCTTTACCTCTCTTCATATCCGTTTGCTGCGAATCGCGAGATCGGCGAAATGCCGGTGTGGACATTTTATTCAGTGCCGGATGGACTGACGCCGAATCCATCGCTTGAAAGATTGTTCGTCTCGACTCTGTTGAGTCGCGCGCAGGAATTAATTCAGAACCCGATCACGCCAGGCGCCGGCGTTCGTTGGACTGAAAACAGCCAGGTCTTTATGGCTTTGAGCCGGCTCGAACCTTTGATCGCGAATTCGCTCCCCGAGCTTGCATCACAAGTCGCCGAAGCACGCGGAAACATTGGCGCGTTGCTCACCGAGCCTGAACAGAAGCGCACGACTGATACGATGAAGGACCCACCCAGGCAGACATTCGACGAAGTTATCGAAGCTGCCGACCGGCTAGCGAACGCCAATGACCGTGAAGCAAGAATCGCGCTGGCCGTCATGCAGACCGGCGATACCGGCGCCGAAAGCATCGAGAAGCTGGAAGCAGCAGGATCAAAAATCGAAGACATTAACCTGCGTAAGCGCGTGATGAGTCTGACCTATTTCAGGCGTTCGCAAAAACTGTTCAAAGACAAAAAGATCGATGAAGCGCGCCGGCTCGCGGCCAAAGTTGAAGAGCCGGACCTGCGCGCCTATCTGTACGCGCAGATGGCGGACGAGGCTTTGAAACAGAAGAAGAGCGATGCCGACTTGCGCGAGATGTTGGAAGACATCGTCGAAACAGTTGCGAAATCATCCGACTCAGAAATGAAAGCACGCGCTCTTTTGGTAGTGATTCATCTCTACAGCCGCATCGATGCGAATCGAGCCGTGTCTTTGTTGGGCGACGTGATCAAGACAATCAACAACATCCCATCCATCGAGCTCGCCGGCGATCGCATCAATGTCAAAGTCGAAGGAAAAGCTTTCGGGTTGTATACCGGATTGCAGACCCCGGGGTTTAGTCCGGAAGTCGTCTTTCGCGAGATGGGGAAACTCGACTTTGACGGCACGATGTATCTCGCAAGTAATCTGAACGATAAATCCATCCGCGGCATGACGACGCTGGCGCTGGCCGATCAATGTCTCAAGGATCTGCCGCCGCCTCCTAAAACGAACAAGCCCGCCGCAGCTGCGAAGCCGCAATAATTTTCCAGCTTGTTCCCGCCTTTAGTCGCTGGTAAATTCTCGCGGGTTCAACGCCGATGCAGACACCGCTGACTCCAATTGAATTTGCCCGCCGCGCGCGCAAGCTCTACGGCGACCGTGAAGCTGTCGTCGACGGTGAACTCCGCATGACGTACCAACAGTTTTTCGATCGCTGCGATCGTTGGTCGGCTGTCTTGCAGGAGTTGGGCATCGGCAAAGGCGATCGCGTCGCGTACATTGCGCCGAACACGCACGCGCAACTGGAATCGTTTTATGCCGTCCCGCAGACCGGAGCGGTACTGGTGCCGATCAATTATCGACTGACTGCAAACGACTTTGTTTATCTCATCAATCACAGCGGCGCCGAGATCGTCTGCGCGCACTCAGATTATCTTCCGGCCGTTGATAGCTTGCGCGAACAGTTAACCAGCGTGAAGCATTTTGTCGCGCTCGAGGGATCAACTGAGGGATGGCTTGACTATGAGAGTTTGATTGCCGAAAGCTCCGGCAAATTTCGCGCGACGGATATCGATGAGAACGATCTGCTGACGATCAATTACACCAGCGGGACGACTTCGCGGCCGAAAGGCGTGATGATTACGCATCGCAATGCCTACATGAATTCCATCGGCACGCTCGTGCATGAACACATGTCGTGCGCGGATCGATATCTTTGGACGCTGCCGATGTTTCATGCCAACGGCTGGACATTCGTCTGGACAGTCACGGCCGCGGGGGCCACGCACGTGTGCCTGCGAAAGGTCGATCCTGGACGCGTGTTCGAGTTGCTGGCGTCGGAACGAATCACGATGCTTTGTGCCGCACCCACGATCTTAATCGGACTGGCGAACGCTGATGAAGATGCGAGACGTGGCGCGCCGCGAGGGCTGCGTGTCCTGACGGCCGGCGCACCGCCGGCGGCATCGACGATCGAACGGCTCGAAGACGAACTCGGATGGATCGTCACTCAGGTTTATGGACTAACCGAAACGACTCCGTTCATCACGGTCTGCGAGCCGCGGGTCGAACACGCCACCCTGAACATTTCTGATCGTGCAACGATCAAAGCGCGTCAGGGCGTCGAGTTGATTACTTCAGGTGAAACCAAAGTTGTCGATCAAAATGGAGCCGAGGTTCCGCAAGACGGCGAAACGTCGGGCGAGATCGTGGTACGCGGCAACGTTGTGATGGCCGGTTACTACAACGATCCGGAAGCGACCGCGCAGGCGATGCGGGGCGGCTGGTTTCACACCGGTGACGCCGCCGTGGTTCATTCCGACGGCTATATCGAGATTCGCGATCGTTTGAAAGACGTAATTATCAGCGGCGGCGAAAACATTTCTTCAGTTGAAGTTGAGGGCGTCTTGCTACGGCATCCGGCCGTCCAGGAAGTCGCCATCGTCGGTCTGCCCGACGAACGTTGGGGTGAGGCGCCGCACGCTTTCGTCGTGTTGAAAAATGGCTCCACTGTTGAAGAGGCCGAACTGCGCCAGTTCGCGCGCGACCACCTGGCCCACTTCAAAGCTCCGCACCGGGTGAACTTCGTCACTGAATTACCAAAGACCGCGACCGGCAAAATTCAAAAATACGTGCTGCGCGGCGGCCGCCCCGCCATCGCTAAGCAATAGCGCGAAAGCTTGCGTGAACGCGGACACTTGTCGATAATCGGCCGGTCTTTGTCAGCATCAATCAATTAAGTCGATCGCAGTTTGAAGTCTGGTACGGAGGATAACTCTATGGCTCGAGCAATCGTCGGCGTGATCGTCGGCTACGTGTTGATGTTCCTTCTAAACTTTGCCGGGTTTGTCACCATGTATGCAGTGATGGGCCAGGAGCGCGCGTTTGAGCCCGGCTTATATCTCGCGTCCCCGATGTGGATCGCGGTTGCATTCGTCATGTTTCTCATCAGCGGCGCCATTGCAGGCGTGGTGTGCGCGGTCATCGCCAAAGGTGGACGTGCCCCGCTGGTGCTCGCGATTGTCGTCGTAGCCCTGGGTTTGGCGCTGGCGGTCCCCGCGATGCTGAAGGCCAACGTGAATTCCAAGCTCGTGCGTACGGGTGAAACGCCGTCGATGCAAGCCGCGCAACTCGCGTACTGGCCCGTCTGGTGTCCCTTCACTTTTCCGTTCATCAGTGCGATTGGCGTGATGGTGGGCGGGAGGTTGAAGCGTACTTAAAGAAATATGCTTCGCGTGATTCTCGCCGAGACTGTGCGTTGTTCCGGCTAAGAAAAAAGGCGAGTCATTTGACTCGCCTTTCGATTTCCTGGTGCGGATGAGAGGACTTGAACCTCCACGATGTCACCATCACAGGCTTCTGAGACCTGCGCGTCTGCCAGTTCCGCCACATCCGCGAACGGATTTTGATCTTACGAACGCGTCTGTGGAGTGTCAAGCAAGCACCTCTCAATCGACTACCTGGCTGCGATCACGGCGACGCGTGCGGCGGTCGCGAGTTTCGGTATTGTCTCTTCCCGTTCGTCTCCGTCGCCAGTTGTCAGTGCGATTCACATCGTCGTCGCTGCTGCTGCGACGGACTCTGCGGTTTCGGGAATGCGGATAGTAAATCTGATTATCCTGATTCGGATTTCGGCTTCGGCCATTTGGATAAGTGATCGGTGGCTGATAAACCGGCGGCTGATAAATCGGAGCGGTGTTGCCTTGATTAATGGCCGGCCCGCGACCATCCCAACGGCCGTCGCGAGCGTCGTGGCAGTTCACGAATTTCGCACACTTCTTATCCATCTGTCCGCCGTTGCCATTCCCCCGTCCCTGCGCGTACGAAACAATCGGTAAACCAAAAATCACAACCAAGGCGAACAGGACGATGACCGGCGCTTTCCGGCTCGTGATCTTCATTTTCATAGAGTCTCCGTATTTCGAAGAGAAATTTTTGGTGGATTCCAACAACTGCCGGGGCAAATCGCCCAGGACACTACAACCTACGTGCCACCGGGTCATTTGAAGAAATATTTCGGTAAGGAGGGAAGAGAGAATTCACCAGCACACGATATCAGGAAGGTCAAAACCGATATCGGAGAATCGAGGCGAGGTCCCGATTCTCCGCAGCATCAGCAGTCATTCCGAGCGCGATTATCTGTACCGCCGCATCCGGTCATAGCGCGTGCCGTACGTTAGGTGACGACGCTGCCAGTAGTCGTTTGTGCTGTAGTGCCGATATGCGACCCGGTCCCCGCGGCTCGCAAACACCCGATTACCATTTACCCGCGGTCCGCGGCCGTCCACACGTCCGTTCCGGGCATCGTGACAATTCACAAACACGCTGCACTTCCAATTCTGATTGCGCCCGCGGTCAAGACGATCGCCGCGCGCTTCGCGACCATTGCTGAAAACATCGACGTTACGACCACGGCCATTTCCTTTGCCGCGACCTTGGGCCAACGCCGAAACTGATAGAAGAGTTAAAACTAAGAGGGCTAATCCAAATCTAAGTATTGTGTTTCTCATCATCATCATCTCCTCCGTTTGAAAAGGTGGGGAGAGTACCGGTGCTTATCTCACATAAATTCCCAGTCGCGCGCGACTGCGACGATATTGCGGCCGGTATTCGCGATAGCTGTAATTGTAAGTTGGGGCCACTCGTGAGTACGCGTAGGGGTAGTAGGTTGGCGTGTACGAGTAGCTGTAGCCGCTGCCGTAATACGGAGTCGGATAGCCGTAGCTGTAATAACGCGTGGAGTAAGAGGGCTGAGTGATGCCGTAGTTGTAGTACGGCGTGGCATAAGTTTGCCGATAGATCAGGCGTGGCGCGGGCTGATAGACCATCACGCGCTGGCGACGCGGTCGCACCACAACGATGCGGCGCTGTGCTGAAGCCATCACGGGAAGAGTCACGACGACCATGGCAATCAGTAAAAACCATTTCGTGATCGAAGATAATTTCCTCTGCATAATGCCTCCCAAGTTAATTAACTGGTTTATGAGGAGAGAAATATTCACGTTTATTATAGTCCCCGATTGTTAGCCTTACCCTTGCGGCATTGTTATAGTTGAATTTCAAACGATGGCAACGATGGCCCAGGAAACGAGCACGCTTTCCGAAAGAATTGCGCGCGTGCGGCGAAGTTTGATCGACGCGGCGCAGCGCGCAAATCGAAACGTGGATGAGATCACGCTGGTGGCCGTCAGCAAGACGCATCCAGCCGCGAGTATCGAGGCCGCGATTGCCGAGGGCCTAATCGATTTCGGCGAGAACCGGGTGCAGGAAGCCGAATCAAAAATTCCAGGCATCGGCCGCAACGCCGCACGGTGGCACCTCATCGGCCACCTGCAGTCGAACAAGGCGCGCCGCGCGGTGGAACTGTTCGATGTGATTCATTCGTTGGATTCACCCGCGCTGGCGGAGCGGCTGAATCGAATCTGCGAAGAACTCGGACGCGAATCGTTGCCGGTGTTGATTCAGGTGGACCTCGGTCACGAGGCCACGAAGACGGGCGTGGACGAACATTCGCTGCGCGAGATGGTAAACGTCTTGGGTCGTTGTTCGAGACTGCGTCTGCGGGGCCTGATGACGTTACCGCCGTTTTTTGATGAAGCTGAACAGGTGCGCCCGTTCTTCCGGCGACTGCGCGAATTGCGCGACAAACTACAGACGGAAGGCGCCTTCGAAGATCGCATCGGCGAGCTGTCGATGGGCATGACACATGATTTTGAGATTGCGATCGAAGAAGGCGCGACGATGGTGCGTGTGGGGACCGCGATCTTTGGCGCAAGAAACTGAGGCCTTGACAATAATTTTATGGTGGCGCTGGGACTAATTTATTTTGTCATTCGCACGTCGTTAACGCTCGCTTTGGGTGTCGGAGTGGCGCTCATGATTCTGCGAGCCGTCTTTGACTATGCCGAGGTTAACCCTTTCACCTGGCATTACCGGAATGTGCGCCGCGCGACTGAAGGCGTGCTATTGCCGGCGCGCGCGATCCTGCGCGGGTTCAGACTCGATCCGCGAGTCGCGCCGCTGATCGTGGTCATTATGCTGATTGCGCTCTGGTTGGTACTGGTGCAGACGGCGAGCAGTGTCCTGAACACGATTGCCGGTGTCTGGTTTGCGATGAATAGTCATAAGCCAAACCTCGCCGCTGGCATCGCCGGCTATCTGTTGTTTGGCCTGCTCGGCTTGTACACGGTGGCGATTCTGACGCGCATCTTTTTTTCGTGGGTGGGCGCAAGTTATGCGAATCGTTTTTACCGGTTGATGGTCACAATAACTGAACCGTTGTTGGGGCCGCTGCGGAGAATGATTCCGCAGATGGGGATGTTCGACATCTCGCCGCTGATCGCGTACGCGATCGTTTGGATTTGCCAGATGGTCGTGGCCTCGACGCTGCTGAAAGATTGGCAGGTGCAGTTTTTCTGATACGTTTACCAATTCCGATTTAGCATTTAATATTAGCGACGTTTGACGTGGTATCGCGAAGATGCGGACGGCTTTACTTTATCTGTGCGCGTCGTGCCGCGCGCATCACGCAGCGAGATTATCGGACTTCACCAGGGCGCGTTGAAGATCCGGGTTGCCGCGCCGCCAGTGGCAGGCGCCGCCAACGATGAACTGGTGAAGTTTGTAGCGAAGAAACTCGGCGTACCCCGAAGCGCCGTTACGCTGGTTTCCGGAACCAGTTCGCGGATGAAGACGCTCCGCATCGCTAATGCCGGCAGGGTCACACGCGAACAACTGATTAAGCTGATATAAGTTTCCCCCGTATGGATCTTGAGAACATCGGCCGTTATCGCATTCTGGAAAAGCTGGGCTCAGGCGGGATGGGTGAAGTCTATCTGGCTGAGGACACGCAACTCGGACGCAAGGTCGCGCTGAAGTTGCTGGCCCAGGAGTTAACTCAGAATCGCGATCGACTCAATCGTTTCGATCAGGAAGCCTACGCCGCATCGGCCTTAAACCATCCGAACATTCTCACGATTTATGAAATGGGTGACGAAGCCGGTCGTCACTTCATCGCGACTGAATTTGTCGATGGCGAGACACTTCGTCATCGCTTCGGCGGTCCGCCGATGGATTTGTCGGAAGTGCTCAGTGTCGGTATTCAGATCGCCGGCGCCCTCGAAGAGGCACACGCTGCGGGCATCATTCATCGCGACATCAAACCTGAAAACGTGATGATTCGCCGCAGCGGACACGTGAAGGTGCTCGACTTCGGTTTGGCAAAACTCGTCGAGAAAGCGGCCGGAGACGACACGGACACCGAAGCGGTCACTCGCGCTCTCGTGCAGACGGACGCGGGCATGGTGCTCGGCACTTCGCAGTACATGTCACCTGAGCAGGCCCGTGGCAAACCGGTAGATGCGCGCACCGACATCTGGAGTTTGGGCGTGGTGCTTTACGAAATGGCCACCGGGCGCCCGCCTTTTCACGGCGAGACCAAGACCGATGTGATCGTCGCGATCGCGCGCAATGATCCGCCACCCATCGCGCGTTTCGCGCCCAACTCGCCTGCAGAGTTCGAATGGATCGTGCTGAAGGCGCTGCGCAAAGACGTCGATGAACGCTACCAGACAATCAAGGAGCTCGAATCGGATCTGAAGAAGCTCAAGCAGCGGATCGAATTTGAGACTGAGCTGGAACGCTCGATGGGTCCGCAAAGATATTCCTCAGCATTTGCGAAAATGGCTGACACCGAAATTCAAGGTGGGCAGTCTCAGACGAGTGCACACACGACCGCCAGTCCTCACACGCCGGTCAGTCCGCAGACAACGGCCAGCCCGCCGCTGGCGACTTCGGGCGTGGCGGCTGCGACTCACACGCGTGCATCCAACGCTGAATACGTCGTTACTGAAATCAAGCGACACAAAATCGTGGCGGCGGTGGCGGTGCTGGCAGTGCTGATTGCGGCGGGCGCAGCCATCTATTTCTTTTCCATTCGGAACCGCAACATCCTGACTGAGAAGGACACGATCCTGCTGACCGACTTCACTAACACGACGGGCGACTCGGTCTTTGACGATACGTTGAAACAGGCGCTGGCCGTGCAACTGGGGCAGTCGCCATTTCTCAACATCTTCTCGGAAGATCGCATCCATGAGCAGTTAAAGCTGATGCACGTGTCGACCGACGCCCGGATCACGCGTGAAGTGGGGAAAGATATTTGTGCTCGCCAAAATATCAAAGCCATGCTGCTGGGATCGATCTCGGCCGTCGGTCAGCATTACATCGTGTTGCTCGAGGCGGTGAACTCGCAAACTGGCGACATGATCGCCAGCGAGCAATTTGAGGTCGACGGGCGCGAACAGGTCCTCAAGTCGCTGGGTTCGGCCGCCGCGCGCTTGCGGGAAAAACTGGGCGAGTCGCTCAGCATGATCAAAGCGTTCGATGCGCCAATCGAAAACGTGACGACCTCGTCGCTGGAAGCGCTGCGGCAATATTCGTTCGGCATGAAGGCGCATTCGAACGCCGATTACGGGGGCGCCATTCCGTTTTATCAGAGGGCGATTGAGATCGATCCGAACTTTGCCATTGCACATGCGCGGCTGGCTTCCTGTTATAACAATCAACGTCAACTCGAACTTTCGCGCGCCGAATTCCTGAACGCCTACAAACTGCGCGACCGCGTGAGCGAACGAGAACGGTTCATCATCACCTCGAATTACTACGGCGGCGTGACCGGTGAATGGGAAGAGCAGATTAAGGAACTACAGAAATGGAAGACGACTTATCCGCGCGACTGGGAGCCGTTGAATGTGCTGGCGAACCGATATACGGCGGTGGGACCATTTGAACTCGCGGTGATCGAAGGCAACAAAGCGAAGGAGTTGAATCCGAATGATGCGCGAACGTACGTGAACATCGGCGTGGCCTTCATTGAACTCAACCGATTTGAAGAGGCCAGGACCGTGCTGCTCAATGCGCTGCAGTCAAAACGCGAAACCCCGAACATGCACGCGCGACTTTACCAGTTGGGTTTCCTGCTCGGCGACGACGAGCTGATGAAGGATCAAATCGACTGGGCGAACGCGAACAAAAACGTTGAGAATGCCTTAATCTGGCAGGCCCAACGTGCCGCCTTCCTGGGACAACTTGCGGAATCTGATCGACTAACTGATCGCGCCATCCAGATGTTTCGCCGGCCCGACACGAAAGAAACTATCTCGCAGTGGATGCTGGCTGAGGCGGCCCGCGACGCCGTTCTTGGTAATTGCGGCCGCGCGATTCAATCGGTCAAGCAGGCTTTGGATCTTTCGCGTGAGCAGTCGAATCTGATGAGTGCCGCCAATGTTTCCGCCAGGTGCGGACAGTCTGCCCAAGCTCAACCTTTGGTTGACGAGCTGACCCGGACGTTCCCGGTCGATACTTTAATGAACACCACCTGGCTGCCAATTATTCGCACTCAGACGGAATTGGCCAAAGGCAACGCGACGCAGGCGATCCAGTTGCTTGAGATTACGCGGAGATATGAATCGTTCGGGGACTATTGGCCTCAATATCTGCGTGGTGAGGCATATATGAAGCTCAACAATTGGGGGCAGGCGGCGACAGAATTCAAGACGATTCTGGCTCACCGCGGCTGGTACCCGACTTCTCCGCTCTATGTGCTGGCGCAACTCGGTCTCGCGCGAGCGCAAGCAGCCGGCGGCGACAACGCGTCAGCGCGCACGGCCTACCAGGATCTATTCGTTCTCTGGAAGGACGCTGACGCGAACCTTCCGCCGCTGGTCGCTGCCCGTCAGGAATACGACAAGTTGAAATAGGAACCTCAACCCGGTTCGGATTCTGGGCTCAGCTCGTGAGGCTTTTATCCTGTCGCACACTCCGCGAACTTCAACCTAATCATCCCCCAAACCTCTGACGATATTCGGGCGATGAGAGGAATGCCTTGACCATTTCGGCGTTGATGTAGTTGCCGTTGAATTGGTTGAGCTTCGTCAGCCAGAAATCAAAGCCGGTGTAATCAAGCGTTGGTTCCGGAGAGTCGTTGGGATTGCGGCGCAGATAGCCAAAGTATTCAGAGAGCACAAAGGCGCGGTTGAATTCGGCGTTGTAGAGGTCGGTGTCTTCGGCGACCTGCCGCACCGCCTGGGCGCGGGCCGTAGCGTTAGTCGTATTAGCCGCGCCGGCGAACAAGTTGATGATCGTCGTTCGCTCACTGGCCGACAGCACATTGCCGGCTCTCGTGTTGAGCTGATCGACAAATTGCGCCGGCGTCATCGTCGTCGGATAGGCGGTAATGAATCGCGCCGTCTGCACGAACTCGGCGGCGTAAGCTTGCTTGTTGTTCTCGAGTTGCTGCTGCCAATTGCCCTGATTAACCACCACGTCGCGCTGCACGCGTTGCGTGTCGCGAAGAAATTCGTCCAGGCGAACAATCGGAACGGCCAGCTGATGGGTTGATGGAAATGCCGAACTGGCGGTCGCGTCGCCATAGGCAGTCTTATACATCCGCTCAACCAAATAGCCGGTCTGTTGAAATTCGATCGCGAGAAAAAATGACGCCGAGACATTGATACGCTTAATTTCAATGCAAGTCACATCGGCGCCGCACGACGTTATTTCATTGGTCCAGAAACTGAGACCGGCGGGATCGGGTTCGCGATTAAGAAAGTCGCGATAGTGTTGGGTCACCATGTTGACCGCGGGGTCAATCGGATTCGGCAGCGTGTCGGTGATCAAACGCGCTACACCACCGCGGGTGCGGTCATTGAAGCTACTGAAGAGTCCGCCGATGATTACGTTACCGTCAGCCTGGAGAGCGATTGCATTAATCCGGCCATTCGATCCTGAATTAAAATTGATGAAGGTCTCATCGAGTGAGCCGTCGGCTTTTGCGCGTGCGACACTGCCGCGATAGATGCCGTTGTAGCTGCCAAAATCACCACCGAGCAAAATCCTGTCGTCGGACTGGACAGCTACGGTGCGCACGGAATTGTTAGCGCCGGCCGCGCTGCCCAAAAAAGAAGTGTCGAGCGAGCCATTCGTGCTCAAGCGCGCGATGCGGTTGCGCGTCGCATTGTTCACGGTGGTAAAAAGGCCGCCGATTATTACCTTGCCGTCGGTTTGCACCGCAACGGCAAGCACCTGGTCATTTGCGCCCGCGCCAGACGATAGAAACGCGGTATCAAGCGTGCCGTCCGAATTGAGCCGGGCAATGCGGTTGCGTGCGGTGCCATTGAAACTGGTGAAGTCGCCGCCAATTAAAATCTTGCCGTCAGATTGCACCGCCAGAGCGGCAACGACTCCGTTACCTCCGGCGCCGGAGTTCATGAAAGATCCATCGAGCGTGCCGTTTGCATTCAAGCGCGCGACCGAACTGCGGGACGCGCCGTTGATGCTCGTAAAAGTCCCGCCGAGGATGATCCTCCCGTCAGACTGAAGGGCGATTTTTCTGACATATGAATCTGCACCCGTACTAATCTGGAAACCGGCGTCCAGCGTACCGTCAGGATTGAGTCTCGCGATCCGATTTACCGAGGCGCCGTTGACGCTGGTGAAGTTCCCGCCAATTAAAATCTTGCCATCCGGTTGAATCAAGAGGGTAGCGACGTCACCATTGGCGCCCGCCGCGGTGGCGATGAAAGTCGGATCAAGCGAGCCGTCCGCATTCAAACGCGCAATACGATTTCGGGTCGTGCCATTGAAATTGACGAAGGTGCCGCCAATTACGATCTTGCCGTCGGATTGAACGCCCGCGGCCAATACCTCGTTGCGGACGACTCCGGCTGCGGTCGTATCCAGATTTCCCGCGCTGTCCAGGCGCGCAATTCCCGCGCGCACGGTGTCGTTGATGGCTGTGAAGGCGCCGCCCACGACAGTTTTCCCGTCACTCTGGATAGCTAATGCGCGCACAATATTATTTGCGCCGGCTCCGGTAGCTAGAAAGGAAGTATCGACCGAGCCGTTCGTATTAAGTCGCGCAACGCCGCCGCGGGGCGAGCCACTGAAACTGGTGAAGGCGCCACCGATTAGGATCTTTCCGTCGGATTGGAGCGACAAAGCGTACAACGCAGCGTTCGCGCCGGCGCCGGCGGCCAGGAATGAACCATCGAGATTTCCGTCGGCGTTGAGACGTGCGGCGCCGTTACGTTCCGCGCCGTTTACGTTTGTGAATAGACCGCCAATCAACACGCGCCCATCAGGCTGAATGGCCACCGCAAAGACAGAATTATTTACGCCGAAGCCGGCCGTCGTCAGAAACGAAGCATCGTTTGTTCCGTCGGTATTAAGACGCGCGATTCCCAGTCGCGCTGTGCCGTTAACGCTGGTGAAGAAACCTCCAATCACGGTCTTACCGTCAGATTGCACGGCCAACGAAAACACGTCTCCATTGATTCCAGTTCCGGTGGCTAGAAACGATTCGTCAAGAGTGCCGTCAGAATTCAGACGCGCGATGTGATTACGCGTGGTCCCATTGATCGAAGTGAAGTGACCACCGATAACAAGCTTGCCGTCCGATTGAAGCGCGGCCGTGTTCACCACGAAATTCGCGCCGCTGCCCGTAGCCAAAAATGAATAGTCAAGAGTGCCGTCAGAGTTTAAGCGCGCGATGCGACTGCGTGAGGCGCCGTTGACGGTCGTGAAGTCACCACAAATTATTATTTTGCCGTTGGACTGCAAGGCGATCGCGAATACATCTCCGTTCGCGCCGGCGCCAGTCGACAAAAACGTCGTGTCGAGACTGCCATCCGCATTAAAACGCGCGATGTTTCCGCGGGCCTGGCCGGCCGCCAGGCTGAAGGTCCCGCCCAGCACAATTTTGCCGTCTGGCTGAACCGCAAGCGCATAGACTGTACCCGCCGCACCGAATGCGCCGACTCCCGGGTTGAAACCTAAATCGAGGTCTCCCGCAGCGCCACGACCGGTGAGCGAAGCTAGCGTTAATATCGCCAGCAGGCAGACTCCATTCAGAACAATTCGCGATGAATGGCGAGCGCGTAAGGAGAGATACGGGATTGGATTTTTCATGCTGGCCCCTGGTGCCTGACAAAACTGGCAAGCTTGCGGGAATTCGCCAGAGATCGAACCGACCTGCTTACAGTTGTCGATTACCGCCGTTGATTATGCCTTTGCCTTTGCGAAAACATCTTTCCAGCACAGTGGGATCCGAAGCTTGGAATTCACGTGACTTGAAGTCGCGGC
>JADMIO010826303.1_pt1 | contig 134107 bp, 110 predicted proteins | sample 8958161 | NCBI WGS metagenome assembly JADMIO01 (sample SAMN16585339, study PRJNA669376) | soil metagenome | isolation source: Crop rotation soil | place: USA: Cullars Rotation, Alabama | collected 2011 | reverse complement strand
GCCGCGACTTCAAGTCACGTGAATTCCAAGCTTCGGATCCCACTGTGCTGGAAAGAACCTTCAGCGTCACCAAGCGTGTGCCGTACACCGAAACGTTGACGCAAGAGTATGTGGTGATGGTGCAGAAGACGCAGATGCGTAAGGTCACGCAGGTCGTCTACAAGCCGGTCACCAAAGAGGTAACGCAGGCCTACACCGTGATGGTGCCGCATCAAGAGTTGCGTAGCGGCGTGCGTCACATTCCCGTTTGCCAACCGGAAACGATCACCCGCTCGGTCTGCGTGGATCGCGGCCATTGGGAGACTCGCACGATTCAAGTTCCTTGCGGCGGAGCGTACGGTGGCGGCTACGGACCTTATGGTTCTTACGGCGGCTACGCTCCTTCGACCACCGTCTATCGCGGCACGGCTGCCAGCACGGTGAGTTATGGAGGTTACGGTGGTTATGGTTCTCCGTACGGTGCCTATGCCGGATACGCAGGCGCCGGCGGTTGTGGAACTGGTTGTGGTCCCGCCCCGTGTGCTCCGCAGATGGTCACGCAGTGCGTTCGCGTGTGGGTTCCATGTATCGTCAATGAGCAAGTACAGCAGACGGTCATGCGTACCAAGCTGGTGCCGCAGGATTACCAGTACACCGTCACCGTGTGCAAGCCGGAGCAACGCACCCGCACCGTGCAAGTTTGCGAAACAGTGGCTGAGCAAGTGACGCGAGATGTTGCGGAAACGATCTGCGTTCCGGAGAAGAAGATTCGCACCTATGACGTGACGAAGTACCGCTGCGTGTCGGAGCCGAAGACGGAGAAGTACACCGTCATGGTTCCGCACCAGGTTGAGCGGGAAGTCCAGGTGCAAGTTTGCCGGATGGTGCCGAAGACGATCGAAGAAACGATCAAGGTTTGGGTGCCGGGCTGTGCCCCGTCGGTTGAAGAGCCCACCCCAGCCACGGCTCCGCAAAAGGCGGCTCCTAAGGCGGCACCGAAGGTGATCGAGCCGAAGTCGCCGTCGGACGCCAAGCCGGCCGTGTTGTAATCGTCGGCATCGGCCGAATCGTTACTGTTGCAATTCATCGGACCGCTAAGCCTTCACACGGCTTAGCGGTCCGATTTCATTTCGCGGCAGGCGAGCGTCGTCGGTCGCCGATATAATGCAGTTCGTGGGTTCACGCACGTCATCGCCCATCACTCATCTCGTCGGGGTCGCCGCACGTCATGCAAGATTTCGAGAAGCTAGGTGTCTTCTATCTCGGTAAGCGTTACGACCTGGAAAAGAAGAAGCCGCAAGACGATCTGATTTTGTACGACTCGAAAGATCTGACGACGCATGCCGTCTGCGTCGGCATGACCGGCAGCGGTAAGACGGGCCTCTGCCTCGCGCTCTTGGAAGAAGCGGCGATCGACGGGGTGCCTGCGATCCTCATCGACCCGAAAGGTGATCTCGGGAACTTGTTGCTGGCCTTTCCGGAGTTGAAGCCCGACGAGTTCAAGCCGTGGCTCGATCCGGCCGATGCGACCCGCAAGGGAGTGACGCTCGATCAACTGGCCGAGACCACTGCAACGCAATGGCGCGAAGGCCTGGCCGCGTGGGGGCAAGATGCCGCCCGCGTGCGGCGCTATCGCGATGCGGTGGACATTGCCGTGTACACGCCCGGCGGTAGCGCAGGTTTGCCGCTCACGGTACTCCGTTCGTTTAACGCACCGCCGGAAGCGATTCGTAACGACGCCGATGCGATGCGCGAACGGATTCAAGCGGCTGTTGCCGGCTTACTGGCACTTGTCGGCGTCGAAGGTGATCCGCTTCGTAGTCGCGAACACATTTTGCTTTCCAACTTGCTCGATCAATCTTGGCGGGCCGGGGCCGATCTCGATCTCGGTGCGTTGATCCGCCAGATCCAACAACCGCCGTTCGACAAAGTTGGCTTCCTCGATTTGGAGAGCTTCTTTCCTGCGAAGGATCGTTTTGAGCTGGCGATGCTGCTGAATAATCTCTTGGCTTCGCCCGGCTTTCAGGCGTGGATGACGGGCGAACCGCTCGACGTCGGCCGATTGTTGTTCACCCCGGCCGGTAAGCCGCGATTGTCGATTCTGTCGATCGCTCACTTGCCCGACGCCGAGCGGATGTTCTTCGTCACGCTGCTGCTAAACGAGGTGATTTCCTGGATGCGGACGCAGCCCGGCACGTCGAGCTTGCGGGCCTTGCTGTATATGGACGAAGTGTTCGGCTACTTCCCGCCATCGGCCAATCCACCGTCGAAGACGCCGATGCTGACGTTGCTCAAGCAGGCGCGCGCTTACGGATTGGGTTGCGTGCTGGCGACTCAGAACCCCGTCGATCTCGACTACAAAGGTCTCTCGAACTGCGGCACGTGGTTCTTGGGACGTCTGCAAACCGAGCGGGATAAGCTGCGTGTGCTCGATGGTTTGGAAGGAGCCTCGTCCGCGGCGGGCGTGAATTTCGATCGCGGTCGTATGGAAGCGATCCTCTCGGGTCTCGGCAATCGTGTCTTCCTCATGAACAATGTTCACGAGGACAAGCCGGTTGTATTCCAGAGTCGTTGGGCGCTGTCGTTCTTGCGCGGCCCGCTAACGCGCGAGCAGATCGCAACGTTGATGAAAGACCGCAAGCAGGCCGTGCCGCAAGTGGCATCTTCATCATCGCCTGCATCTTCGCCGAGCAAGCCGGCGCCAAGTCCACCATCGTCGGCCTCGTCGCGTCCGGTGTTGGCCCCCGACGTTCCGGAGACGTTTGCCGCTCGCACGGCGCAACTCATCGCCGGCGGTAGCATGTTGTATCGCCCCGCCTTACTTGGTTCGGGACGAGTGCATTACGTAGCGGTGAAGGAAGCCGTCGACGAGTGGCGGGACGTCCATCTCCTCTCGTTTCTCGACGAGGCTCGCATCGACGCCGCCGAGGCGGTGCCGATTGCGGTGTGGGACGAATCGGAAACGCTCGAAGCCGGTCCGCCGGAACTTTTGCAACAGCCTGAAAGTCAGGCTCACTATGCCGCGCTCCCCAGTGAGGCGGCCCAGGGCAAAAAGTATTCCAGCTTTACGAAGGCGCTCAAAGAACGACTCTATCGCACCTATCGTTTGACGATCTGGAAATGCACCGCGCTCAAGCTCTCGTCGAAGCCTGGTGAGACGGAAGGAGATTTCAAGGTCCGTCTGCAACTGGCCGCGCGCGAACTGCGCGATGCCGAGGTCGACAAGCTGCGAGCCAAATACGCCACGAAGATGCAGACCGTCGCCGATCAAGAACGTCGGGCCGAGCAGAACGTCGAAAAGCAAAAGGCTCAGGTCAAAGATCAGACCATCTCGACCGGCATCTCCATCTTTCAAACGGTGTTAGGCGGGATCTTCGGTCGCAAAACGATGAGCGCTTCGACCATGACTCGCGGCGCTTCGAGCGTTCGTCGGGCCATGAAGGTTTCGAGCGAAAAAGGGGACGTCGAGAACGCCGAGGCCGAACTCGCGGCCGTTCGTGAGAAGCGGGCTGCGTTGGAGCAGGAGTTGGAGGCGGCCGCCGCGAAGCTGCAAGAAAAGTACGACGGCGACGCACTGACCGTGGAAGAGATGGCCATCCAACCAAAGAAAACCGACGTCACCGTCGGTCGCGTAACGCTCTGCTGGACACCCTGGGTCGTCGACGCAAAGGGTCTGCCTGCCAAGGGTTGGTGACGTTAAGAACTCCGCATTCTGCAGGCTGTGCGGGCACGCGGCGGCCTGAATTCAGTCGGGCTGCCGGAGGCGAGAAAGTATAGGCCGTCTGGGGTCGATGAGTTATACTGCGAGAACCCGCCCGCCCCTCCGTTCGACCTGCCCGCCAACCCGCCTTAACCTGACGATGCGTCACGCTTTCGGTTCGGCAACCGTTGCCTGCTTATGCTTTGCTGTGGTGTGTTGCGCGCCGCGGTCGCTCCGCATCGGCACTGCTGCCGAAAGTGCCGCGGGTGAATCCACTCAGCCGGCTGCGGATCGCAAGCTCACGAAGTTTGAGCTCGACGTGATGCCGATCCTGACGGCAGCCGGTTGCAATAGCGGTCCGTGCCACGGCAAGTCGCGCGGGCAAAACGGTTTTCAGCTCTCGCTACTCGGCTACGACGACAATTTTGATTTCCAGGCGATCGCCGTCGAGGCTCGGGGGCGACGTGTATCGCCCGCCGCACCCGAGCGGAGCTTGCTGCTCGAAAAGGCGACGGGCCAAGTCTCACACGGCGGTGGCAAACGCTTCGAGCCGGGCAGCACTGAATACGAAGTGATGCGTCGCTGGATTGCCGACGGCATGCTCCGCGCCAATGAGGCGGACCCCAAGTTCATCGGCATCGACGTCCAACCTCGCGAAGTGCTGTTGGCTCCCAAGGCTAAGAGTCAGATCAAAGTAACGGCCAAGTACAGCGACGGCTCGACGCGTGACGTCACTTCGCTGACTTCGTATCAATCCAACGATACGGCCGTGGCGGCTGTGGATGCCGTGGGTTTGCTCTCCGCCGGCTCGCTGCCAGGCGAAACGGCCGTGATGACGCGGTACATGAACAACATCGGCGTCGTGCATGTCGCGGTGCCGCAGACCGGCGAAGTCGACAAAGCCGTTTACGCCAAGCTGCCGCGAAACAATTACATCGACGAGCTCGTGTGGAAGCGACTCGAACGCCTGGGCATCAAGCCGTCGGACACCATCGACGATGCGACGTTCCTGCGTCGAGCGCATCTCGACGTGATCGGCCGACTACCGTCGGTGGACGAGACGCGTGCTTTTCTGGACGACAAATCGCCGACGAAGCGCGAGCAGTTAGTCGACGCTTTATTGGCTCGTCCGGAGTACGCCGATCACTGGGCCAACAAATGGGCCGACTTGCTGCGACCGAATCCGTATCGCGTCGGTATGAAGTCGGTGATGTCGTTCGATGCCTGGATTCGCGATTCATTCCGCACCAACAAGCCCTACGATCAATTCGTCCGCGAGTTGGTGGTCGCCAAGGGAAGCACCTTCCGCAACGGTGCCGCGGTGCTGTATCGCGATCGCCGTGGCGCGGAAGAGATCACGACGATGGTTTGCCAGTTGTTCCTCGGCGTGCGGTTAGATTGCGCCCGCTGCCATCACCATCCGTTCGAAGTGTGGGGCCAGGACGAGTTCTACGGCACGGCCGCGTATTTTGCCCGAGTTGGATACAAGGGAACCGGCATTGGGCCGCCGATCTCCGGCGGCGAAGAGTTCATCTTCCCGGGTATCCGCGGCGGTGTGAAGCATCCGCTTACCGGGGCCGACGTCGCTCCCAAACCGCTCGATCAAGCTGTGGCGACGACGGCTGAAGCGGCGGCAACGGCCGCGGCCGCTATGGACGAAGACCCGCGCGAGGCGTTTTACCGCTGGATGAGCGACGAGAAGAATCCGTACTTCGCCCAGGTCGGCGTCAATCGCGTCTGGGCTGAGGTGATGGGGCGCGGCATTGTTGACCCGGTCGACGATCTGCGGGCCACTAACCCGCCGTCGAACCCGGAGTTGCTGGCCGCGCTGGCCGCGGACTTCCGCAAGCAAAAGTTCGATCTCAAAAAACTGCTCCGCACGATTCTCACGTCGCAGGTTTACTCACTGTCGTCGATGCCGAGCGAGCGAAACGCTTGGGACTCCAAAAACTATTCGCGGCACTATCGCCAGCAATTGCGGGCCGAGGTGCTGCTAGACGCCGTCGGCGACATCACCGGCCTGCGTGAGTCGTTTGGTGCCATGCCTGCCGAATCGCGGGCAATGGAACTCTGGACGCACCGCATTGATAGCCTGTTCCTCGACGCCTTCGGCCGTCCCGACTTGAATCAAGACCCGCCCTGCGAGCGAGCCCCGGAGTCGACGCTGGTGCAGGCGATGCACCTGATGAACGCCCCGCGATTGCATGCCAAGGTAACGAACGATGCGGCCCGTCCGGCGTTGTTGGTGAAGCAAGAGAAGACGCCGGATCAGATTGTGGAAGAGTTGTATCTGGCGGTTTATTCGCGCATGCCGACCGCCGCCGAACGTCAAGCGGCCGACGGCATCTTCTCCGCCGATCCGACGAAGCACCGCGAGACCGCGGAAGACCTGTTGTGGGCCTTGATGAATACCCCCGAATTTCTGTTCAAGAACTAAATGGAGTTTTGCGATGCCGTTGCTGCGAGCTAACTGCGAAGGTTTTTCGCGACGCGACTGTCTGCAACTTGGCCTTGGCGGCTTAGCCATGGGCGGCATGGCCGACCTGTTGCGATTGCAGGCTCAGGCCGCGGCCACCGCCGCTCCCGGTGCTCCGGCCAAGAAGAAGATGTCGTGCATTCTCGTCTGGCTCGACGGCGGCCCGTCGCATTATGAGTCGTTCGACCCCAAGCCGACCGCTCCCAAAGAAATCGCCGGTGAAATGAAGCCGATTGCCACCGCTACGCCCGGCGTGCAGTTTTGCGAGTCGGTGCCGAGCTTGGCGAAGATCAGCGATCAACTCTGCATCGTGCGTTCGATCCGCCACAATCAGGGCAACCACGGAGCCGGCAACCATTACATGATGACCGGTGCTCCGCCGCGAATTCCGGTCGGCTGCGGGGCGTTCGTCAGTTTTCATCCCAGCCTCGGTTCGGCCGTAGCGCGAGAACGTGCCGCGCCGAAAGGCCTTCCTTCGTACTTTTCGATCCCGGCCGTGTCGCGCTCCGGCGGACCGAATTTCTTGGGGGCCAAGTACGCTCCGTTCGTCGTCAAAGACGATCCGAACGAACCGAACTTCCGCGTCCGCGACGTCAGCTTGCCGGAAGGTCTGACGGACGATCGCTTCGTCGGACGCCGCGATCTGCGCAAGATGGTCGACACGTTGCCGCGATTCGCCGATGCTGCGGCCGGTGATCCGGTGCAGGGGGTCGATACCTACTATCGTCAAGGTTACGAACTGATGTCGTCGCCCGAGGCTCGCAAAGCCTTCGATATGGCCGGCGAGTCCGAGCAGACTCGCGACGCCTACGGTCGGCATTCGTTCGGTCAGCGCTGCTTGCTGGCTCGGCGGCTCGTCGAGGCCGGGGTGCCGTGGATTACGCTCTACGACGGCGGTTGGGATCATCACGTCGATCTGTTCCCCAAAGTCCGCGAAATGATGCCGAAGATCGATACTTCGATCGCGGCACTGATCACCGATCTGAACCAACGTGGCATGCTGGATAGCACGCTGGTCGTGCTGCTCGGCGAGTTCGGCCGGACGCCGAAGATTAATCCGAAGGGAGGTCGCGATCACTGGTCGAACGCGATGAGCGTGTTGTTCGCCGGCGGCGGAACGCCTAAGGGAGCGATCGTCGGCTCGACCGATAAGAACGGCTACGCGGCGAAAGATCGGGTTTGCTCGCCGGAAAACTTTGCGAGCACGATCTACCGCAAGCTTGGGCTCGATCCTGACAAGATTTACTACACGCCGCAGGGCCGGCCGACGCACTTGGTCAGCGACCCGACGCCGATTCGCGAGTTGATGGGTTAATCGTGATGCGCCGACTGTTGCTCACCCTCGTTGCAGCGTCGGCGGTCTCGCCGTTGGTTGCCGCTCCGCCCGATGTGAAGTATCTCACTCCCGCCGGAGCGCAGAGCGGCCGTGAGACTGAGGTTCGCGCCTCGGGCACCTTTGCCAAGTGGCCGGTTAAAACCTGGGTCTCGGGCACGGGTGTCCGCTTCGAGCCGAAGAAAGATTCCGGCAAGTTCGCGGTCCACGTCGACGCCGATGTCCCGCCGGGCCTGCGTTGGGTGCGGTTCGTGTCTGACGACGGGGCGAGCCTGTGTAAAGCGTTCGTCATCGGCGCGATTGCCGAGCAAGTCGAAAAAGAACCGAACGAGACACGGGCCAAAGCGAAGAAGCTCGACGGCAAGCCGGTTGTCATCAACGGCGCGCTGGGCACGAAAGGAGACGTCGACATGTTCGGCGTCTCGCTCAAGGCGGGGCAAACTTTGGTCGCGGCCGTCGATGCCAACGCCGCCTTCGGTTCGATCATTGATTGTGCCTTGCAACTGACCGATGCCGCCGGCAACGTACTGGCTCAAAATGTCGACGAACGCGGTTTCGATCCGCGGATCGTCTTCGTCGCACCGAGCGACGGCGATTATTACGTCCGACTGTTCGGCATCGCGGCCGTACCGAATTCATCCATCAGCTTTGCAGGCGCCGAGGACGCAATCTATCGGCTGACGCTAACGACCGAGGCGTTCGTCGATCACGTGTGGCCGCCTGCCGTGCCGCTGGGGACTGAAGCTCAGGCAACACTTCGCGGCTGGAATCTGTCCGAGGTTGCATCGCCGACGAAGGTTGATCTGCGCGAGGGCATGCAACCGATTCGCGTGCCCGTGCCGCATGGTGCCGCAGGACGGGCTGTCGCGATCGGCGTCGATGTCCCGACGATCATCGAGACGGAATCGTCCGCTGCGGGCGAAGAACCGCGAGCCCTCGTCGCGCCGGCCGTCGTCAACGCTCGATTTGAGCGGCCCCGCGATCGCGATGAGTACGTCGTCACGGCGAAGAAGGGGCAGGTGTTCCGCCTCCGCATCGTCAGCCAAGCCTACGGCTTCCCGGCTGATGTGCTCGTCAAAATCTACAAGCCCGACGGCACGCCGCCGCTGCGGGTCGACGATATCTCGAAGACCGACGCCGATATCGACACGTTGCTGCAATGCCCACTGGACGGCGACTATCGGCTAGCGGTCGAAGAACTTTTCGGCAATGGCGGCGAAAATTATGCCTACTTGCTTGATCTACGACCGGTCGGTTCTGAGTTCGGCCTCAGCCTCGCAGCCGCCGAGATCAACACGGTTGTCGGCAAGCCGTTTGAACTGACGGTCAACGTCGATCGCCCGACCGGCAACGTGAGCGATATCGAAGTCCGTATCGAGGGCCTACCCGAGAAGTTCGGTGCGACGCCGGTCGTTTCCGGCGGTGACAAGGTGAACATCAAGACGACCGGCAAACAGGTGAAGCTCAAGTTTACGCCGACGGAGAAATTTGAAGGTCCCATCCGCGTCATCGGCGTGCTCAAAGGCGAAGCAGAAGTGAAGCGTGCGGCAACGGCAGGCATCCTCGCAATCCCGGGAGCGCGAGTGAACGATATCTGGCTGCATGCCGGGCCGGAGCAAGCTCCATCCAAGCCGGCCGACCCGAAGAAAAAATAGCGATCGCCGCGATTTAGATTACGGTTCGAGCGCCTTGCGAAGTTTCTTCAACGCCGCTTGCATGCGGGTCAGTACCGTGCCGAGGGGCCAGTTCAGTTCGGCTGCGATCTCGGCGAATTTTTTATCCTCGTACATTCGCATCCGCACCACTTGTCGCTGTTCGGGCGGCAGGGTTTCCAGGGCGGCCCGCACTCGGGCAACGTCTTCGAATCGCACCAGTCGCTGTTCCGGACGCGGGGCATCGGGTTGCGGCTCGGCGCCGATCGACTCGATCGCGCGACGGCGAACGCCTTGCTTTCGTTTGACGACGATTGCTTCGTTGAAGGCGACGCGGAACAGCCAGCCTTTGAGCGTCTCTTCGCGGGCCGTATGACCGCGTTCGACGACCTTCGTGAACGTCGCTTGGAGTACGTCGCCGGCGGCATCGTGATCGCGCAGAATGCCGTAGACGAATCGCCGCAGTTCATCGGCATGTTCTAAGAACAGCGCGGCGACCGCGGAGGCGGCGAGTTTAGGATCGGACGGAGAATCCAAGTTCGGCTCGGCGAGGCGTAGCGGCAAGGCAGGGGTGGGCGGGAGACGATCGCGGTGGGCTTGCTGCGGTCCATTCTAATCGCAGCCGCACGGTAGATGAAACCGCGTTACCCCGCCGAAGTTCCGCTCTCTTCCGGCACCAACGGCTTAGCGGCATTGATGCCGAACGCCGCAATGCCTGAGACGATGAATCCGCCCATCGCGGCGTAAAGCGTGCCGGTCATGTCGGTTGATCCCAAGCCTTTGTCGGCCCAGCCGTAGATTTGCGGTGCCGCGGCGGCCCCGAGATTGCCGAACATGTTGCCCCAGCCGAGCACGGAGCCGACGCTGCGCCCACCGACGTCTTGGGCGAACGACCAAGTGGCGGGGACGCCGAGATCGCACACAAACGCCATCGCCATGAGGGCGACGGTTGCCTGCCAAGCACTGCTGCTTTCCAGCACGAAAAAGTAAATCGCAGCGGCCAAGAAGCGGGTGCCGATTGTAATCGCCATCCGTCCCCAGCGCAGGCCAAGCCGACGGGTCAAGGCGTCGGTCGCGCGGCCACCGAGTAGCAGGCCGGCCACGGAGACGGTCCAGATGATGCTTGTCATGCCGCCGCCCGCCACGGCTTCGGCCCCTTTGACCTTCGTCAGATACGTCGGCATCGAAGTCGCAATAAAAACCCAACCGACGTTGGTGCCAAACTGCATCAGGCCCATACACCACATCGACGGACTGCGGAGCATCTCAGGAAGCGGTGCGCGAACTTTCTCGGTCGAGCCGTGCAGATCGGCCTCGGTGCGTCCTTCGGCGATGAGAGCTCGCTCGGCGTTGTTGCACCACGGATGTTCGCGAGGTTCATCGCGAGAGACGATCCAAAACCAGACGGCAATCGCCACGCCGGCGATGCCATAGGCCAGCATGACGACGCGCCACGACACATGCCACTGGGCGATGAGCAGTGAGGTGAGCACCGGAGCGATGATTCCGCCCATGCGACCGCCGGCGCCGACCATGGCACTGGCCAGCGAACGTTGCGTCAGCGGAATCCACCGGCCGACCAAGCCGCCCGAGGTGGGATAGGCCCCGGCCTGCGTGATACCGAGCAACAAGCGGACGAAGAACATCGACAGGAAGCCCATCGCCAGACCGCCGAGAGCCGTGCAGACTGACCATGATGCGACGTAAATGAACAGGCTCCGCCGGCGGCCGAAGCGATCGGCAATCCAGCCCGCCGGAATTTGGCACAGGGCGTATGAAAAGAAGAAGGCGCTGAACGTATTCTTGACGTCGTCTTCCGAGAGTTGCAGTTCTTTGAGGATGTAGTCGAACTTGAGCACTTCGGCGATGAAGATGCGATGCACATACAATACGATCGAGGCCGCCGTCATGGCGGCCAAGATGTGATAGCGGACGTGCGTCGGTTTCAGCTCCGCGGCGACGGTCGACATGCAGCCTGCTTTCTCGAACGAGTGGGTTGCGATTCTTTCGCAACGGAATCGGCGGAGGCGATGATGCGGGTGGCCTAACCGCGGTACAGACCGGCGATCGGGTTGCCCACGGTCAGCGGAATCGGTCGGCCGAGGGTGTCAATGTAATGGCCCGCCGGGTCGATTCCTAGCGAAGAAAAGATCGTCGCGGCCAAGTCCCACGGGCCGTAACGCTCGCCGATTGGCGCGGCTCCCAGGCGATCGGATGCGCCGAGAGTTTTGCCGCGCGAAACACCTGCTCCTGCCATCGCAATCGAGTAGCAATTGGCCCAATGTTTACGCCCCGGCGTCTTGCCGGCCAGCGTCGCTTCATAGGCAATCAGCGGTGCCCGACCGAACTCGCCTGCACAGATGACGAGCGTCGTCTCGAGCAGCCCGCGGGCATCCAGGTCTTCGATCAGCGCGGAGAACGCCTGATCGAATCGCGGCAGCAAATAGGTGCCGAGCGCCTCGTAGAGATCGTTGTGCGTATCCCAACCGTAAGCGTCGATGTTCTCGGGCTCAGTGTCTTGTCCGCGATTCTTCGGACTGTAAAACGCAGTGACCAGCGGCACGCCGGCCTCGACCAACCGTCGAGCCAGCAGCAGGGCTTGGCCCGATTGATTGCGTCCGTAGCGGTCGCGGATCGCATTCGGCTCGCGATGCAGTTCAAAAGCATCACGCGTTTGTGGGCGATCGAGCAAGTCTAAGGCGGCTGCATAACGGTTATTCGCGTCGACGACGGTCGGGTCGCTCGCCAAGTCGGCTACGTAACCATCCAGCGATTGTTTGAGCGATTGCCGTTCGCGCATCCGCAGCGGCGGCAAATCGGCGTGAGCCGCCAGATCGGGGAGCGGCAACGTCGCCTCGGCCGCGTTCCCCACGAGCAGTGGCTCGTAGACACTTCCCAAAAAGCCCGCGTTCTGCCCGGGCGACGGATCGCGCGGCATGAGCAGGGGTGCGTTCAAGTTTACCGCCTCGTACGGAAAACGCCCGGAGCGTTTTGCCGCTCGCAGGACCGCGCTTAGCGCCGGTTCGTCGATCGGCTCGGGCTTCGGGTTCGCCGATTTCAACCGGTGCCGTTTGCCGGTCAGCGTCAGGTAATCGGCCGTGCCGTGGTCGAGGTCGTCGTGCGACATCGAACGGACGATCGTCAGCCGGTCGACGATTTTTGATATTTTCGGCAGCTTCTCACAGATGAAGGTGCCGGGTGCCGACGTGGCAATCGGATTGTAATTGCCACGGACGACGGCGGGAGCGTCGGGTTTCGGATCCCAGGTCTCGAACTGGCTCTGCCCGCCGCCGCAGAAGACGAATAGCACCGATTTCGCTTTCCCGAAGCCGGGCGATTTATTTCCCGCTGCTGCCGCGGCTAATAAATTGGCACCGCCGTGCAAGCCCGCTAACGATCCTATCGCGCCGCCGATACCAAGGCGTAGCAGCTCGCGTCGCGTCGGCGAATGGATCGAAAGGAAACTCATGTCGCCAGTTTAAATGATGGCGGGTTGCGCGACAAATTTACGGGAAGATGCCCCGCAGATTGTAGACGTTGCCGAGGTGTTCCAGGGCCGTGCAGTGGGCGGCCAAACGCATGTCGACCTCCAATTTGCGGGCCGTTTCCAGCACTCGCCGGGCCGCGGAGACCATGATCTTCTTTAACTGTGCGTCGACCACTTCCAGGTCCCAGGTCTCGGCCTGGCGATTCTGCTTCCACTCGAAGTAGCTAACCGTGACGCCTCCGGCATTGCACAACGTTGCGGGGAGTACGGCAATGCCGCGATCGAGCAGCACGCGTTCGCCTGCGGGCGTGGTCGGGGCGTTGGCCGCCTCGGCCAGCACTTTGCATTTTAAGAGTTTTGCTTTGTTTTCGTCGATCATCTGCTCCAACGCGGCGGGGATGAAGACGTCAACCGGTAGTTGGTAGAACTCGGTCTCGCCGATAACGTCGCCCCCTTTGAAGCCGCGAACTCCGCCGGTCGCGTCGACGTGCTTGGCCAGCGCGTCGGCATCGAGACCGCGTTCGTTGACGACTCCGCCGGTGTGGTCCATCACCGCCTTCAGCGTCGCTCCGCGTTGGCACATCAGCCGACCGGTCCACGATCCGACGTTGCCGTAGCCGATGAGGCTGAACGTGAGATCCGTCAAATCAAAGCCCATGCCGGGCAACATTTCTTCCAGCACATAGCAGAGACCTTGGCCGGTCGCTTTCTCGCGGCCGTGCGAACCGCCGAACTCGAGCGGTTTGCCGGTGACTACCCCTTCGCCGGTCAGTCGTTTGTGCGGATCGTGCAGGTTGATGTACGTGTCGGCAATCCAGGCCATCATCTGCGCGGTGGTTCCCATGTCGGGAGCCGGAATGTCGTACTCGGGCCCGATGTTCGTTCCCATCGCGCTGGTAAAACGTCGGGTGAGCCGCATCACTTCATCGGTCGAAAGCTTGCGCGGGTCGACGGTGACACCTCCCTTGGCTCCGCCGAATGGCAAGCCGACGAGTGCGCACTTCATCGTCATGACGGCGGCCAGTGCCTTCACGTGATCGAGGTTCACCTCGGGATGGTAACGAATGCCTCCCTTGTACGGCCCCAGCACGTTGTTGTGCTGTACCCGATAACCCTTGAAGATTCGCCACTCGCCGTCGTCCATCCGCACCGGCAGGTGAACGATCAACTCGTTCTTCGGCTGGGAGAGAATCAACTGTAAGCGATGCGGCAGCTTCAGCCGTTCGGCCGCTTCTAAGATCGAGGCGATCGTTTGGATATAGATGTTATCGGGCTCGTAGCGTAAACGAACCTGCTCGAAGACGCTGTTGTTGGCCATGCCAAAGCTCCGCGGGGCGTGTGATGCACGGGCACGTGCATGTCGGTGGTTGCGCGGGAATTATACCGACCATTCGATTTGGCCGCGGCGCCGATCCCGTGATCTAACGGAAGAGAAAGTCGAGTTGGGATGCCGGCACTCGGCGGTTGACGACGGTCCGCGGCGCTGCGATTCTGGTCGCATCCCGCCGCTTTTCTTCCACGCCTTTCCCGACACTTGGGAGTTTTTCGTATGTTGAATCGTCCCGCCACGCATTGGGCCGCCGTGTTATTCGTCGCGGCCATCGCCTCCTGCAAAGCTGAACCGCCCGCCGCAGAGTTTGCGTTGTTCAATGGCAAGGATTTGACCGGCTGGCAGGTGACGGAGTGTGAAGTAGAGGTGAAAGACGGCGTGCTGCTCCTTAAGCAGGGGGAAGGCTGGGTCCGCACCGATCATCAATACACTGACTTCGTCCTGTCTTGGGAATGCAAGAACTTGAAGGCGACCGACTACGACTCGGGAGTTCACTTTCGCGCCGAGTTGCCGAAGGCTCCGGCCCATTGGCCGAAGAAGTTTCAGGTGAATCTCAAGACCGATCAGGAAGGAAACCTGACGAGCGTTAAGGAAGCGGCCAGCACCGGCTTGTATAAGAAGGGGGATTGGAATGCGTTCGTCCTCAAGGTCGTCGGCAATACGGCCGAGTTGCAGATCAACGGCAAGCCTGCTTGGAAGACGGACAAGATCGACACGCCGACCGGCTACATCGGCCTGCAGTCGGAGGTGACGCTCGGCGGGCAGTTCGAGTTCCGCAACATCCGGATCCAAGAAGTCGGTAAGAAGCTGATGTTCAACGGCCGCAACTTTGAAGGCTGGGAAGGGGCCGGTCAGCCGGCCGATAAGTGCTGGAAGGTAGAAGACGGTTTGCTCATCTGCACGGGCGAAAAAGGGCCGTGGCTTCGTAGCCTCGAACAGTACGGCGACTTCAACTTCCGCGTCGAGTACCTACTGCAAGAGGGAAGCAACTCGGGCGTGTATGTTCGCGTGCCGGAAGACGGCAACCACCACGGGGCCAACAGTGGGATCGAAGTGCAGATGCTCGACGACTTTCACGAAAAGCACGCCAAGCTCAAGCCGTATCAATACAGTGCGGGGCTGTATGATTTCGTCGGCCCCGAGCCGCGCAACGGTCGCAAGGTCGGTCAGTGGAACACGCTGGAGATCAACTGCATCGGGCACCATTACAAGATTACACACAACGGTGCCGTGGTGATCGACACGGACGAGAAACAGCATCCCGAATTGAAAGAACGCCTGCAGAGCGGCTACTTGGGGCTGCAAAATCACAGCAGCCGCGTGGCGATGCGCAATCTGCGAATCGGCCCGGCGTTGCCGATGTAGATCGAGCACACCAACATGAAGCCGCTTAGAGGATCACAAGAACCGTTGTTTTCCGCAGAAGACGCTTCGCCGTCGATGAAGCGGGTTTATACGCTCACCGAGGAGTTGCGAGGTAACCCCGAACGTGCCGCTTTAGTCCGCGCATTGACAGAAAACCCAACGAAACCGCGACTAGGTCTCAGGGCGGCCAACGGCTTGTTTGCTTCCGAAGAATGGTGGGACAGCATCAATAGCAAGCGAATGCCGCTAAAGTATATTATCGGAGTAATCATTGAGGTCTACGAAGCCGGCCAGGATAGCGCCGGGGTGAATAATACGATAGAAGTAAGGTGTGACGACGGCACAACAACCTCAGCGGGAATTTATGTGAACGATCCTCGCGACATCGAGTTATTCAAAGTGGGCCGACGGGTGAGTTTGGTTTACGCACTCGATGAATTGAAAGATCAGCCGACGTTCTTCGGCAGTAAGAGGTTTTCGGAGATCGCAATCGAGATGCTCGTTTCTCTTAGCTAACGTCGATCTTGAGCGATTTCACGCGGCGGCCTAGAATGCCGCTTTCACAGTCTTATCGTTTTCTCGTTTATTGTGGAGTTGGTGATGGAGCGGACGCTCATTTTGTTTAAGCCCGATTGCGTGCAGCGTCGGCTCGTCGGTCGCATCTTGTCGCGGTTCGAAGACAAGGGCCTCAACGTTGTGGCGATGAAGCTGATGCAAATCACGCCCGACCTGGCGAAGAAGCATTACGCCGAACATGTGCAAAAGGGTTGGTACCCGACGCTCGAAGCGTTCATCACCGGCGGCCCGGTTGTGGCGGCCGTGCTCGAAGGCTTGGAAGTGATCCGCGTCGTCCGCGAGATGCTCGGTGCGACCAGCGGCCTCAAGGCGGCGTCGGGCACCATCCGCGGCGACTTTAGCAGCAGCCGCCAGATGAATCTCGTTCATGCCTCGGACGGCCCGGAAGCCTCGGCCCGTGAAATTCCGCTGTACTTTGCAGCGAACGAGATCGTCGAGAACACGCTCACGATCACGCCGTGGCTCCGCGCCGGCGACGAAACTTAATCGACTTCGATTGCAGCAAAGTTTAAGCGAGCGGCGGGGTTCATCCCCGCCGTTTTCGTTTCTACCCGAGCTTCCCCGCCGTCGTCTCGGCTCGTAACTCGGCGATCATGTCTTGCGCCGCGGCCTCGACCGCCCGCTGCCATTGAGTCGCACCGAACTTTTCGGTGTACGGCTTCTTCGCGTGGGCGAAGATCAGCCCTCGCGAATTGTTGATCACCGCGCCGAGGCCGTTCGCATCGAAGGCGGCGGCGCAATCTTTTGCCGTTCCTCCTTGGCTGCCGTAGCCGGGGACCAATAAGATCACGTGCGGCATGGCGGCACGCAACTCAGCGAGTTGTTCGGGATACGTCGCCCCAACGACCGCGCCGACGTCGCCATAGCCGTTCTTGCCGAGCGTTTGCGTCGCTTGATATTCCACTTCCGCGGCGACGAGTCGATAGAGCGTCTGCGGCGTCGTAGCGCCCTCGGCGACCAACGGGCGATCTTGAAACTGCCCGCCGCCGGGGTTGGACGTCTTTACTAACACGAACAAGCCTGCATCGCGGGCGACGGCCGTTTTGACGAACGGTTCCAAGCTATCGCGCCCCAAATAGGGGCCGACCGTCAGGCAGTCGCCCCCCCACGGACTATCGGCCCCCAGCAGGCCGTCGGCGTACGCCTCGGCCGTCGTGCCGATGTCGTGCCGCTTGCCGTCCAGAATGACTAGGACTCCGGCGCGATGCGCGTGATCGACGATCTGTTTGAGAGCCGCCATTCCTTCGACGCCGAGCTGCTCGAAGAACGCCATCTGCGGCTTCACCGCGGGGACCAGCGGCGCGACGACGTCGAGCAGTTCGCAACCAAATTTGGCGTACGCCGCCGCGACGGCCGCGCGATTCTTGGGATCGACGCCGGCGGTGAGCGGCGCAGGAAGTTGCTCAAACCGCGGATCAATCCCGGCGACGACCGGATTCTTAGTGCGACGACAAGCGGCGATGAGACGATCGGCAAACGACATGCGACGGCCATCCTTGCGAGAGATGAAAAAACGACGCCGCCATTGTCGACGATGCCGCCGCGGTCGCAAGCCCCGTTAAACAGGCGGCGTGGCGTCGGCTTGGCCGGTGATCGGGCCGTAAAACTCCGGCCGCCGATTGCGAGCGAAGTTCCAGATGTATTCCTTGTAGGGCTTCACCAGATCCAGGTCGCAGCGATGGATGACGAGTTCATCGTCCCGTGTCGACGCCATCGCCACCACTTCCCCGGACGGCGCGATGATCGACGTCTGTCCCATTTGGCTCACTCCTTCTTCGACGCCGGCCTTGGCGACGCCGACGACCCACGTGCCGTTCTGATACGCACCGGACTGGAGGCAGAGGCGATTATGAAAGTCGACGAGATGATCCATCTCGGGATGTTCGGGAATGTGGTCCGGCGTGTTGTAGCCGCACAGCACCATCTCAGCCCCACCGAGGCCGAGCACGCGAAACGTCTCGATCCAACGGCGATCGTTGCAGATGCACATACCGAGCACGCCGCCCATGGTGCGCCACGTGCCGAGCGGGAGGTTGCCGACCTCGAAGTATCGCTTTTCCAAGTTCTGGAATGGATTGTGGGGGCGATGGTCGTCATGCCCCGGCAGATGCAGCTTGCGATACTTGCCGACGATGGTTCCCGTCTGATCGACGAGCACGTTGGAATTGAAGCGACGTTTGCGACCCTTCTCGATCGCCAGCTCGGCATAGCCTAGGCAAAAGCCGAGACCGAGTTCGCGTGAGGCATCGAACAGCGGTTGCGTCGCTGCGCTGGGCAACTCGCACTCGAACCACGAATCAAGTTCCGCCTCGTCATCGATCCACCAATGGGGAAAGAATGCCGATAGAGCGCACTCGGTGAAAACGATCAGCTCCGCGCCGCGACTGCGAGCCTCGCGCATCTGCTCGACCAGCCGAGCCACGACTTCGCCGCGCGTCGCGGTCCGGGAGATCGGACCGCTCTGTGCGGCGGCGACGGTGAGATAACGCGGCATGATTGGGAGTCGTGTTTGATGGGAGGGCGAGGCTCCCGCCGAGCCGTCACCGACCGGACCGCACGACGCGGCATTGTGCGAACGGCTCGGCGGGAGCCTCGCCCTCCCGGTCGATTGTGGGATTACAATTGATTGAGGGCTTGATCCAAATCGTCTAACAAATCTTGCGTGTTTTCGATACCGCACGACATGCGGATCATGTTGTCGTCGATGCCGAATCGCTGCCGCTCTTCCGGCGAATAGTCGAAATAGCTCATCACCAGGGGCTGCTCGATCAGTGACTCGACGCCGCCGAGGCTCGGTCCAATGCGCGGAATTTTTACCGAATCGATCACCTTCGCCGTTTGCTTCCAATCGGCTCCGCGGACGTTGAACGTCACCAAGCCGCCGTAGCCGCGCATCGTTCGCTTGGCGACGTCGTAGTACGGATGAGTTTCGATGCCGGGATAAAAGACCTTTTCGATCTTCGGGTGTGCAGCCAAAAACTGGGCGACCGCCAGGCCGTTCTGGTTGTGCCGCTCCATCCGCAATTCAAAGGTTTTGAGTCCACGGAGCAGCAAGTAAATGTTTTGCGGCGAGTTGATGCTGCCGAGGATGCCGCGGAGTTTACGGACCGGCTCGAGCTTCTCACGGGAGCCGATCATGACGCCGGCGAGTAGGTCATTGTGTCCGGCGAGATATTTGGTGGCGGAGTGCCAGACGTAATCGACGCCGTGGGCCAACGGGCGCAGGTTGTACGGCGTGGCCAGGGTCGCGTCGATCAGCGTCTCCACGCCGTGCTTGCGACCGATCTTGGCGAATCGTTCGCAGTCGATGACGCTGAGGTGCGGGTTGGTCGGCGATTCGCTGACGAGCAGCTTGGTCTTCGAGTTGATGACCCGTTCCATCGCGTCGTAATCGCCGGTCTTCACCTGATGCGTCGTCACGCCGAACCGGCCGAGGTGCTTGATGCAGAACTCGCGGCTGCGGTGATAACACTCGTCGAAGAAGACGATCTCATCCCCCGCGTTGAGCTTGGCGGTGAGCAGTCCGACGATCGCCGCCATGCCGGTCGAAAAGAGGATGGCGTCTTCGCCGCCGTCCAAGGCCGCCAGTTTCTTCTCGGCGGTCTTTTCGATCGGGTTGCCGTAACGGCCGTACTCTTCTCGCGGCAGTTTCTTCTCGATGAACTCCAGCAGCGACGCGGTGCTCTCGAACGTGTACGTCGACGTACAGAAGACCGGATCGGTGATTGAGTCGCCCGGCTTTTGGCGGGCCTCGCCGGCGTGAACGGCTAGCGTCGAAAAGTGTTCGCCCCACGGCGACGGAGTATTGCGGCTCATGCGTGAATCCCTGCTGAATAAAAGGCGGTGCGTAGCTGCGCTGCTGGGATTCCGCGCCGATCGCGCACAAAAAAACCGCGTTCACCCGGGGGAGGTGACGCGGCCTTGTGCTTGATCGAGTATTACGCCGCCGCACGAACGAGTCGTGCCGGCAACGCAGGCTCTTTAGCAGGTGGGAGAACAGAGGTAACTCCGTTGTTCCCCGGCTGCAAGCGGCCGCAAATCCCTTAGTTACGTCGATCCTAACTCGCCCCACGACCGACGACAAGGGGGCGAGCAGCGGCCGCGAATCCCGCCGTTTGGGGCTCTGTGACGACTTTGCCGTGCGATCGGCGTTGTCGCCGCGACGGTCGCTCTCCATAATCTCGCCCCGCTTCCGGTTTTCGCTTTGTCGTCGAGGTTAACCATGCCCCGCGTCGTTGTCCTGCTGTTGTTCGTGACGAGTTATTGCGGCTGTGCTTCGCCGTATCACGCCGATCGCGGTGCGTTGCTCGGCGGTCTCACCGGAGCCGGGGCCGGCGCGCTCGTCGGCGATGCCGTGGGGAACACGGCCGGCGGTGCTTTGGTCGGAGCCGGGCTCGGTGCAATCGCGGGCGGTGCGATCGGCTCGGGCATGGATGAAGTCGAGGCCCGCAATCGCGCGCAGATTGAACAGCAGATCGGCCGTGCCATGCCGGCCGGCGGCGTCACCGTCAACGACACGATTACGATGACCCGCTCCGGCGTCGATCCGGAACTGATCGTTAACCACATCCGCGCCAACGGTGCGGCCCAAAAGCTCAGTGCGAACGATCTGATCGCATTGCAGCAGGAAGGGATCGACAAGCGAGTGATCGGTGCGTTGCAAACGGCGACTCCGCCGCAACCCAACTTCGCGCAACAGTCCGGCCCTCCCGGCGTGATTGTGGAAGAACATTTCTACGGCCCGCCGCCGCGTCGTTACTATCACCCGTACTACTATCCGCCGCCGTCGCCGCCTGCCATCGGTTTGGGCTTTTCCTACTCCAAGCATCGCTAACGTCGCAGCCTTATCACGAGTTTGACCGCGATGCACATCGTCGATCTGAGCGTGACGTTGGAGAACGACGCCCACTGGGCACCGTGGTACGCGCGCAATTCGGTGAAGAACCAGAGCCACGCCTTGGGGGCTTGGGTGATCTGGTGGCTGTTCGGTATCGGCAAGAAGCATCTGCGGACCGGTCTCGGTTGGGCCAACGACACGATCAAGCTTTCGACCCACGGCACGACCCATGTCGACGCGCCGTGGCACTACGCACCGACCTCCGAGGGGCGGCCGGCGAAGACGATCGACGAAGTCCCGCTCGACTGGTGTTACGGGCCCGGCGTAGTGCTCGACATGCGGCACAAGCCGATTGACGAACCGGTGACGACGGTCGACCTCGACGCCGCGCTCGCAAAAGTGAACCACACGCTTCAGCGCGGTGATATCGTCCTCATTCAAACCGGCAACGATCGGCTGCTCGGTTCTCGCGACTATTTCTCGCGTGGGCCCGGAGTGAGTGCCGAGGCGACGCGCACTCTATGTGAACGCGGCGTTAAGCTGATGGGAATCGACGCGTGGGGGTGGGACGCACCGCTCGGAGGCCAAGCTCGCCGCGCTTTGGCTACGGGGCGAAAAGATTTGTTTTGGGAAGCCCACTTCGTCGGCGTCGACAAGGAATATTGTCAGATCGAACGTCTAACCGGTCTCGATCAGCTGCCCCCCACAGGCTTTACCGTCTGCGCATTTCCACTGAAAGTAAAGCGTGGCTCGGCTGGACCGGCACGGGTGGTCGCTTTAGTGCCGGCGGCCTAGTTCCGAATGCTCGCGCAGACCCTCGCGACCCTTGACACTTCCGCACCTGCTAAGTAACACAGGGGTAGCTTTTCGGCCCCATTAGGGCACCGCCCGTTCTTTTCGTGGAGTCTGCCGTGTCTGGTGGTTTTGACGACGAAGATGATGACTTGGAAGATTCGTTCGTCGAAGGCGTTCCGGCCGCGGAATTGCCGACCGCCATTCCCGTCGGCCTGCCGGCCGATGAAGAGGTTTGGGACGAGGCCGACTTCGACGAAGATTTCGATGAAGACTTCGACGATGAGCCGGATGAAGACCTGGAACAGTTCGAGCGTGACCTGAATCGCGAGAACATTGAGTCCGACGCCGAGCCGACCGACGAGTTCGACGAAGAAGAGTTTTAAGCTTGCGGTTCTGTTTCGCCGCTTTGTTTTTGTAACGGTGCTATGACCGAAGAACACGACGCCAGGCCCGACGACGAACTGGACGACCGCGCGGTCGAGCCGGGGAAGCAGTCGCAGCCCGATTTCGATATCGACTTCTTCGGCTCCATCCTGCTTCGCGCTCCGGATAACATCGACGTGCTGCGGTGCCAGGGCGAGTTGCTCAGCCGCCGCGGTAAGCACGTTCAAGCTCTGGAAGTCGATCGGAAGCTGGCCCAACTGCTGCCGCACGACGACGTCGTGCAGTACAACCTGGCTTGCAGTTTGGCGCGAAACAATCTGCCGGCCGATGCGATCGCGGCGCTCCGTCGCGCCTTCGAGCACGGCTACGACGATTTCGAGCACTTGGAGCTCGATGCCGATCTGGCTCCGCTGCGGAGCGATCCGCAGTATGTTGCGTTGCTGGCTGAGTTCCAGCCGCCGCCTCCGCCGCGTCGCAAAAAGTCGCGTCGCTCGTGAGTTCGACTTCGCGCAGTTTTCGTCGCGTGTCGAGTGTGGTTTTCTTTTCCTACCGATGATTCTCTGCTGCGGAGTCTGCGCCGATGTTGCATTTGTTTGACCAAATCGAAGCGGCCGTCACTGCGATTCGCACTCGCTGGCAGACGTCGCCGCGGGTCGGCATCATCCTCGGCACAGGCCTCGGCGGACTGGCGGAAGAGATCGCCTCGCCGACGCACATTCCCTACGACGACGTGCCGCACTTTCCACGCTCGACGGTCGTCAGCCACAAGGGGCAACTCGTCTGCGGCACGCTTTCCGGCCTGCCGGTGATCGCCATGGAAGGACGATTCCACGCCTACGAAGGCTACCCGCTCGATCGCATCACGTTTCCCGTGCGGGTCATGAAGGCGCTCGGGGCCGACTTGCTCGTCGTCTCCAACGCGTGCGGCGGAATGAATCCGCACTACCGCGCGGGGGACGTGATGGTCATCGAGGATCACATCAACCTGATGGGCCTCAACCCGCTGACCGGCGTGAACGACGACCGCCTCGGGCAGCGCTTTCCCGATATGCTGCATTGCTACACGCCGGCTCTCGTCGAGAGGGCGATGGAGATCGCGCGCAAGGAAAACTTCATCGCGCACCGTGGTACGTACGTCGCCGTTCCTGGGCCGAACTTGGAGACCCGCGCCGAGTATCGCATGCTCCGCAACAACGGGGCCGACGTCGTGGGGATGTCGACGGTGCCGGAGGTGATCGTCGCGGTCCATGCCGGCATGCGCGTGCTCGGTCTTTCGGCCGTCACCGATATGTGCCTCCCCGACGCCCTGGAGCCGGCGCACATCGAGACGATTCTCAAATTCGCGGCCGTCGCCGAGCCGAAGCTGCGCACGATCGTTCGCGGCGTGTTGGCTCAAGAGCCGCGTTAAAGCGAACCTCTCCGACGGCTGCGGGTTCTTTTGAGGGCGTTATGCCCGCATCGCCCCACGTTGCAAAAAACGAGGGTGCGTGGTCTATTTTGGGCTTCGCCGATTCGGTTTTTACGCAAGCTAAGTGCGAGAGCCATGTTTCGTCCCGTCGCCGCCGCCGCCTCGTTTCCGCAACAAGAACTCGCCATTCTCGATCTCTGGCGCGAGCGGAAGATCTACGAAAAGTCGCTCACGCAACGGGCTGACGCACCGTCGTTCGTCTTCTTCGAAGGCCCGCCGACGGCCAACGGCATGCCCCACCCCGGCCACTGCCTCACCCGGGCCATCAAAGACCTGTTCCCCCGCTACCGCACGATGCGCGGCTACCGCTGCGAACGCAAAGCCGGCTGGGACACGCACGGGTTGCCGGTCGAAGTGGAAGTCTGCAAAGAACTCGGCATCCACTCGAAGGAAGAAATCGAAGCCTACGGCATCGAACCGTTCATCCAAAAGTGCCAGCAGAGCGTCTGGCGCTACATGCAAGAATGGGAACGCCTGACGGAGCGGATCGGCTTCTGGGTCGATCTCAAGCAGGCGTACGTCACCTACCATAAGTCGTTTGTCGAAAGCGTCTGGTGGTCGCTCAAGACGCTATTCGACCAAGGACTGCTGTACCAAGGTCACAAGATCGTCTGGTGGTGGGCACAGGGCGGCACCGCACTGAGCAGCGGCGAAGTGGGGCAGGGCTACCGCCAAGTCGCCGACCCGAGCGTGTACGTGCGGTTCCCGATCGTCGTCGACGACAAGGCAAAGAAACTCGGCCTCGATGCCGACACGTCGCTCCTCGTCTGGACGACAACCCCGTGGACATTGCCGAGCAACCAGTTTGCCGCGGTGCATCCGGAGTTGGACTACGTCGTCGTGAGCGACGAGCACGAAGGCAAGACGCAGAAGCTGATCATCGCCGCGGCACTGTTGGAGACGTTGGCAAAGAAAGTGGGCCGTGAATTGAAAGCAGGAAAGTCGCTCAAGGGGAGCGACGTTATCGGCCTCCGCTACGCGCCGCCGTTTGATACGTATTATGCCAAGCACGGTAAGGCGACCGGCGAATTAAAGTCGGGCGGCAAAGAGGCGACGGCGTGGCGCGTCGTCGCGGCCGAATTCGTCACGACCGACAGCGGTACGGGCGTGGTGCATCAAGCTCCGGCGTTCGGCGAGGTCGATTACGACGTGCTGCAAACGGAGAAGGGGCGGTTTGCAAGCGGCGGACCGGAACTCATCTGCGCCGTCGGGCCCGATGGCAAATTCACCAAGGACGCGCCGGAGTATGAAGGTCGTTGGGTGAAGGAAGCGGACAAGGACATCGCCCGCAATCTCCGTGATCGCGGACTGCTCTGGCATCGCGAAGAGTATCTGCACGATTATCCGTTTTGCTGGCGGGCTGAAGAAGATCCGCTCATTCAGTATCCGCGCAAGAGTTGGTTCATCAAAACGAGCCAATTCAAGGACCAGATGCTCGCCAATAACACGAAGATCAACTGGCAGCCGGAGCATATTCGCGACGGTCGCTTCGGCAACTTCTTAGAGTCAAACGTCGATTGGGCACTGTCTCGCGAACGTTACTGGGGCACGCCGCTGCCGATTTGGGTTTGTCAGCAGACCGGCAAGATGGAAGCGATTGGCTCGTACGCCGAGTTGCTGAAGAAGCCGGGCTTGAAAGGGACGGAAGCTTGGGCTGCCGCCAAGAAGGCGAATCCCGAACTGACCGATGACCTGATGGTCCACAAGCCGTACATCGACGAAGTGACGTACGACTCGCCGTTTGCCTCGGACGCGCACATGCGTCGCGTTACGGAAGTGATCGACTGCTGGTACGACAGCGGTGCGATGCCGTTCGCCCAGTGGGGTTACCCGCACCAAGGAGTCGATAAGTTCAAAGATCAGTTCCCCGCCGACTTCATCAGCGAAGCGATCGACCAAACCCGCGGCTGGTTCTATAGCCAGTTGGCGATCAGTACGTTGTTGTTTGGAGAGAAGCCGCCTGGCTCTTCCAAATCCCCAGCCCCCAGCCCCCAGCCCCACGCCTACCCGCATCCTTTCCGCAACTGCATCGTCCTCGGCCTCATGTTGGGCGAAGACGGGCAGAAAATGTCGAAGAGCAAGCGGAACTACCGCACCCCGTCCGAAATCTTCGATCGTTACGGGGCCGACGCCCTGCGTTGGTACTTCTACAGCAACTCGCCGCCGTGGACGTCGATCCGCTACAGCGAACAGGCGATCAAAGAAAGTATTCCCGAGTTCCTGCTACGACTTTGGAACGTCTACAGCTTCTTCGTCATTTACGCGAACATCGACGGCTTCGAGCCGCAAGGGGTGGGAAAGAGTGCGGCTCGGCCTGCGAAGGATCGCAGCGAACTCGATCGTTGGATTCTCAGCGAACTGAATCGCACGAACGCCACCGTTGTCGAACGGCTCGATGCTTACGACAATTTCAATGCCTGCGCGGCACTCACCGCCTTCGTCGATGCTCTGAGCAACTGGTACGTCCGCCGCAGTCGCGATCGTTTCTGGAGCGAGGACAAGCACGACGCCGACAAGCTCGATGCTTATCACACGCTGTACGAATGCCTGTTGACGACGACGAAGCTGATCGCTCCGTTTACGCCGTTCTTGGCGGAGACAATGTGGCAGAATCTTGCCGTATCCGTGGGCGGCGCGAAGATCGAAGAAAGCGTACACCTCTGTGACTTCCCAACGGCCGATGTCGCCGTGATCGACGAAACGCTGTCGGCCCGGATGAATTTGGTCCGCGAGGTGGTGTCGCTCGGTCGGAGTGCTCGGATGGGAGCGAAGCTCAAGGTTCGCCAGCCGCTGGCGAAGGTCGAAATCTGTCTGGCTGACGCTACGCATCAAGCGTGGCTGGCCGAGCATGCGAGCCTGATCGCCGAAGAATTGAACGTGAAGAAGGTTGAGTTCGCCGTCCGGGCCGACGATTACGTCGCCTACACCGTGTTGCCCGACCTGAAAAAGCTCGGGCCCAAGCTCGGCAAACGCCTGAACTTAGTGAAGCAAGCGTTGACGCAAGTCGACGCCGCGAAGCTCCTGCAACAGCTCGAAGCCGACAAGCAAGCGACGGTTACGCTCTCCGACGGCCCGCTGACGTTGGCGGCCGACGACGTGCAGGTCCGCCTGCAAGCCAAGCCAGGTTGGGCCGCGGCCCACAGCGGCGCCGGCGTCGTGGTGCTCTCAACCGAAGTAACGCCCGAACTCGTCGCCGAAGGCTGGGCCCGCGATTTCGTCCACAGCATCCAGAACATCCGCAAGGATTTGGACTGCCAATACACGGATCGCCTCGCGCTCGGGATCGTTGGCGAAGGCGAAGAGATCGCCGCTCTTAAGCAGTTTGCCGATTACGTGAAGGGCGAAACGCTGGCCGCAGCCTACGACTTCGCGCCGCTCGCCGGAGCAACGGCGGTCGAGGTGCCGCTCGGCTCGCAAACGCTGGCCGTCTATGTGCAGGTGCGAAAATCGTGACCGCGACTGATTCGAAAACGTTGCGGATCGCGGTCCTCATCTCGGGGGGCGGTACGACGCTTCGCAATCTACTGCAGCACATCGACGAGCGCGGCCTGCCGGTGCACGTCGTCTCCGTAATCTCCAGCACGCCGAAAGCGCGCGGCCTCGAAATCGCCGCCGCGGCGGGCATTCCGACGGCCGTCCATCAGCGCCGCGATTATGAGAGCGATGACGCTTACGGTCGCGTGATCTTCGACGAATGCCGCCGCGTCGACTGCGATTACGTCGTCATGGGGGGCTTTCTCAAGCTCGTGCCGATCCCGGACGATTTTGCTTTGCGGGTCGTCAACATTCACCCGTCGCTGATCCCCGATTTTTGCGGGCACGGCATGTACGGGCACCATGTGCACGAAGCGGTGCTCAAGGCCGGCGTAAAGCAAAGCGGTTGCACCGTCCACTTCGTCGACAACCAATACGATCACGGCCCGATCATCTTGCAGCGGGCCGTGCCGGTGCAAGCCGGCGACACACCCGATACTTTGGCGGCCCGCGTCTTTGAGGCGGAGTGCGAAGCCTATCCCGAAGCTTTGCGACTACTCGCTGCGGGCCGCGTTCAATGCGACGGCGGTCGCGTGACGATTAAGTAATCGCAGCGTATCGTCAGACCTCGTCCCTGAAGACGCATCCATAAAGCCTCCGATTCAGCTCCTGCATGAACGGCGGCCCATAGACCGGCGTACCGCGAAACGCCCCGATCAGATCGCGACGCTCTTGCTCCAGTCGTCTCGAAGCTTCGCGGATCCGTTCGGATTCCGGGCCGACACCGCATGTGATGAGATTGTCAATCGCCGGCCAATAGCCCTGCTTTGCCGCTGCAATCCACCAAGGCGTCGCCTCCTTTAGCAACTCGGCATGGTCGGCCGCATACTCCTCCTCGGAGTCGCAGCACAGTCCCTGCCATAGGATTACAGCCAACGCATACTGGCAATGTACGTCGCCTGATTCGGCGGGCACCAAGAGCAACCGGCGCAACTCAGTGAACTCATCGACATCAGGTCGATGCCACCGCTCCGGTGCGCACGCACACGTGTCGTTGTGTGCGTCGAACGCGGTTTGATAGCGGTCGAGAAGGTCGTGGTATTCAGTTCTGTGCATGATGCGACGGTCCCTGGTGCCGGCTACTCCACGTTCGCTGCGAACTCTTTGCGATCGAGCACCCGCCCGTCGAGCGATTTTAACTCGACCGCCATCGCCGCTTTGGTGATGGTCAGCAGCACGTAGCTCGCCTCGGCCGCGAAGAACTTTGAGTGGGCGTCGGCGTACTTCGCTCCGGATCCGAGAGCCGTGTTGTAATAAGTGTGGCCGTCTAGCTCGGCCCGCTCGGCAAAGTAGCCGAAGCCGGTGATCGTGCAGGTTCCGCGGCTAAACAGCTTGTGCCAAGTGGATTCTTCGCGTCGTCGCATCGCCCCGTTTTGCTCGTTGTGCAGCGTTACAACCCGTTGCGGCTTCTCGCCGGTCATTAGCTTTTCATACCAAATGAATTGCTCGGAGCGTCGGTCGTACGGATGGCAGGTCTGCCAAGTCGTGCCCAGATCTTGAATATGGTTCAAATCGAGGGCGACGAAGCGAACGTCGAGCTCCGGCACATCAAAATGCCACTTCCACTCGTCGTCGGGCAACTCAAAGAACTTGCAGAAGGCGGTCGCTGCAACGTCATAAACGGGCTCAGACGGCGGCTGGGGACCGCGGGGACGAATCTCGCGGTCGTGGTTTCCCAACGCGGGCAGAAAGATGGTCGAACGAAAGAGTTGCGGATAGGCGTCGATCAACTCGCCGTACGGCTTGGTGCAGTCTTTGACACCAACGCCGCAGCGATTATGCAGGCTCGGAATGTTATCGCCTGCCGTGAGTAGCAGATGGACGTCGTCTTTCTCCAAACCGGGAAGCTTCGTCTTAGAATGCCAGTCGGCGACGATGGCGACTCGAATCGCGTCCGTGGGATAGCCTTTGAACGTCGCTTCGGCCGAGCGTTCGTCGCCCGTTTGCACCGAGTAGCGATAGGTCGCGTTCTTTTCGACGAGTGGAATCTCGACGTGATGAAGCGTAGCGTTCTCCGTGACTTCCACGGTTGTGAGTGGTTTGCCGACAACGCCGTAGCGTACGACGGCCGAACCCGATTCTTTTGATTCCCAGTTGATAACCAGTTTGCCGGGATCGTGGCTTTTGTGGCTCAGCCAAATCCGCGTGATGTCTTCCACCGCATTCGCATCGTCGGCCGGCAGCGACGCGAAGAAAAACGCGATCGCGCAAAACAGCAGGCATCTCATGTTCGTCGGTATCCGTTTTGTTCGTAGAGTCGTACGGCGTCGGCCCACAACGCATGCGTCTCCAGCGTAATGGATCGTTTGCCGTCGTCCCACACTCGGCGTTCGAGCGTTGTCAGCAGAGTTTGCCCAATACCTCGACGGCGATGCTGCGGATCGACCATCAGCCACATCACACACGGTTCGTCGTGCGGCGGGCGCCCCGATCGGCCAAGAGTAACTGCCCCGATGATTTTCGATGTTGGGAATGCGTCATTGATCGGCGCAGTCGCCAGCCACATTTGCTGCTGCGACCACCACGGCTTGGAAAGGAACTCGCGCTCGAAATCGGCAGCCGTCCAAAGGCGTCCCGCTGCGGTGAGGCCTGCGAAGGTCGATTCGCGTAACGCCAGCCAGCCGGCGATGTCGTCGGGGCTACGAAACGTCCGCAACTCGACGCCGGGCGGCACCGCGGGAGTCGGCTCATCAGTGAGCGTTTTCGACAGTCTTAGAATGGAAAGCACGTGAATCGACTGCTTCAGGGACGGTAGGAATCGAGCAGCGTTAAGGTTATCGCAAGGCACCTAAGTTGTTTAGTGCACGTGGATTAAGGCGTTATCGCCTGGTATTTAGCCAATTCAGCCAAAAATACGGCATATAGTGAAAGAAATCTGTCATAATGTGGAATATAGTCGTCTTTGCAGCGAGCAAAGTATTCCAAATATGCCCATCGTCGAAGAACGCCGGAGCCGGTTGTTGGAGCTAGTTCGGGAGCGTGGCTTTGCCGCCTTGCCCGATCTGGCCGAACTGCTGACCGTCTCGGAATCGACCGTGCGGCGAGACCTGGAAGCGCTGGAAGAGTCGGGGCAAGCCAAGCGAACTCACGGCGGCGTGTTCTACACCGGAGCCTCGCCGAAGCTGCCGCACTTTGACCAATTGCAACCGGCTCACTGGGACAAGAAGCGCGCAATCGCGCGAAAAACGGCCGAGTTGATCAGCGACGGCGACACGGTATTACTCGACGGCGGAACAACGACTTACGAAGTGGCGCGGCTCTTAGTGGGTCGCCCGGTGCAGATCGTGACGAACTCATTGCCGACGGCCAACTTGTTCGCCTCCAACGCCAATAACGATCTCGTCTTGCTCGGTGGCTACGTCTATCCGCGGACTGGTGTTTCGCTCGGGCCCTATACAAACGAGATGCTGGCACGCCTGAACGTACGACGCACGATCCTCAGCGTGGCGGGCATCAACGAGCGGGGCTACTACAACAGCAACCTGCTGTTGGTGGAGACCGAGCAGGCGATGATGCGCGCCGCCGAGGAAGTGATCGTCGTCGCCGATAGCACGAAGTTCGGACATCAAAGCCTGGCCCATCTGACGTCGCTTGATGAGGTCGACCAACTCGTGGTCGATGACGGCATTACGTCGGAGTGGAAACAAAAAATCACGGCCGGCGGAGTGCGATTGACGATCGCGTCCTCGGCACCTTCACCCATCCCGAGACCGCACACCCTATGAGCATCGCCCCCGCCTTAGATCGTGCCGCCGTCGAGCGGATTGTGCGCGAGATCGTTTACAAGCAGTCCGGCGCGAAGCCGCAAGCCCGCGAGCTTGTTGTGAGCGTTTCGGCTCGGCACTGTCATCTCACCGATGAGCAGGTCGAAATCTTATTCGGACCCGGCGCGAAGCTGACGCCGGAAAAGAATCTGTATCAAGACGGCTTCTTCGCTGCCGCGGAGACCGTGATGGTCGTCGGCCCGCGGAAACGGATGTTGCCGACGGTCCGCATTTTGGGCCCGACGCGGCCTGCCGGTCAGGTCGAACTCGCGTTCACCGACGGCATTTCGCTCGGCATCGACTTGCCGGTGCGTGCCAGCGGCAACATCAAAGGGACGCCGGGGTGCGTGCTCGTCGGGCCGAAAGGCGTCGTCGAGTTAAAAGAGGGCGTGATCCGTGCTGAACGTCACGTCCATATGAACATGGACGATGCAGCCCGCTACGGCGTGAAGAACGGCGATCGCATGAATTTGCGGATTGCCTCGACGTGCGGCGTCGTGCTCGAAAACCTTCTGGTGCGGGCCGATGCCACGAGCAAGCTCGAGGTGCACATCGACACCGACGAAGGCAACGCCGCCGATTTGGACCACGCGACGAAGGTGGAATTGATCAAGCAGTAAGCAGTTGGCAGATCACGTGCGACGCCGTCGCACTGAAGAGTTACCTAGTTTCAGTTTTTTGGAGACCCTCACAGATGGCAAAGATTAGTGAAGCGCTCGGCATGATCGAGACGAAGGGCTTCGTCGCTCTCGTCGAAGCGAGCGATGCGATGATGAAGGCTGCGAACGTGACGTTCGTCGGCTGGGACAAGATCGGCAACGGCTTGGTGACGGCGTTCGTCACGGGCGACGTGGCCGCCGTAAAGGCTGCGACCGACGCCGGTGCCGCCGCCGCGGGTCGAATCGGCGAAGTCGTCAGCGTGCAAGTCATTCCGCGACCGCACGACGACGTTTCGATCGTGTTGCCGAAGTCCGACGCTTAAGTCGTGTCGGTAGTCGTAACTAACCTCGTCGCGTAACCGCAAACGAACTGGAAACTGCGATGGCTGTGAGCCGTAAAAAGCGTCCTGCATCCTCCCGTTCGCGACCGCGAGCGGCGAAAAAGACTGAATCTACGCCGACGGCCGTGCCGCCGCCGGTTCAACAAGTTGCATCAACAAAGGAAAAACGTCCCATGAGCGAAGCGATTGGTTTGGTGGAAACGAAGGGCCTCGTCGGCCTGATTGAAGCGACCGATGCGATGGCGAAAGCCGCGAACGTTGTGATCGTGAAGCGAGTGTCGATTGCCGGCGGTTTGGTGACGGTCGTCGTCCGCGGCGACGTCGGCAGCGTTCGCGCGGCGGTTGAAGCCGGTGTGCAAGCGGCCCAACAAGTCGGCGAAGTCGTGGCCAGCCACGTCATCCCGCGTCCCTCGGAAGGTTTGGTCAAGGCTTACCTGTCGTAACGTAACGACTCACGGACACGCACTTCGCGGAGTATCTCAAGGATGAAAGTTCTCGTCGCCAATCTCGGCTCGACCAGCTTTAAGTATCGGCTGTTCGATATGGACTCGGAAAAGCAACTGGCCCGCGGGGGAACCGAACGTATCGGTTCGCCTGAGAGCAAGTGCTTCGTCGAGATCGGGGGGAAGCGGCGCGAACAGACGGCGAAAGTGCCGGACCATGCGGTGGCGGTGCGGATGTGTTTGGAGCAGCTCACCGATCCGGCCGAAGGTTGTTTGCGTGACGCGAAAGAGGTCGCCGCGATCGGTTTCAAAGCCGTTCACGGCGGTCGCTACAGCGGTGCTCAGCGGATCAATGCGGAAGTGCTGTCGGCCATGGACGAGATGGCCAAAGTTGCTCCCGCTCACAATCCGCCGTACGTGAAGGCGATGCGATTGCTGGCCGAGAAGTTGCCCGAGATTCCGCTGGTGGCGGCGTTCGAGACCGGCTTCCATCAAACGATTCCGGATCGCAACAAGTTTTACGCGGTGCCATTCGATTGGGCCGAGAAGTTCTCGCTCAAACGTTGGGGTTTCCACGGAGCTAGCCATCGTTACTTGTCGGGACGCTGTGCGGAATTGATGGGACGCAGCGATCTGCGGATCATCACGTGCCATCTCGGCGGCTCGAATTCGTTGTGCGCCATTCGCAACGGGCAGAGCCAAGCGAGCAGCATGGGCATGAGTCCGCAGACCGGGTTGTTGCAAAACAACCGGGTCGGCGATTTCGATCCGTTTGCGTTGCCGATGATCATGGAACGAACCGGCAAGTCGTTGCCGGAAGTGCTCGATGAGATGGCGAACAAGGGCGGCCTCTTGGGTCTGAGCGGCGTCAGCGAAGACATTCGCGACGTGGAAGCGGCGGCTGCGGCCGGCAATGCCCGAGCGCGACTGGCGCTCGATGTGTTTGTCAGCGGCATTCGTCACTACCTCGGGGCGTATCTCGTCGAGTTGGGGGGCTGCGATGCGATCGTCTTCTCGGGCGGCATCGGCGAGAACGGTGTGAACACCCGCGCCGGGGTTTGTGCCGGGCTGGAAGCGTTCGGCATCCAGCTCGATGCCGCGAAGAACGCTGCGACGAAAAGCGAAGGGCGGATCAGCACGGACGATAGTCGCACGCAGATCTGGATCATTCCGACGAACGAAGAAATCGTCGTGGCTCGGCTTTCGAAACAACTGCTTCAAGAAGGCAACTAACGATGTTCGTCGCCAAAGTTACCGGTAGCGTCGTCGCCACGCAAAAGGTCGATTCGATGAAAGGCCATCGGCTGCTCATCGTCGAGCCGTACCGCATCGACGGCACGAAGCGCGATCGGCTCATCACGACCGGTCGGACGTTCGTTGCGGTCGATACCGTGGGGGCTGGGCCGGAGGAGTTTGTTCTGATCGTGCAGGGAAGCAGTGCCCGGCTGACCCCGGAAACCAAAAATCTGCCGGTCGACGCCGTCATCATCGGCATCGTCGATACGGTGAGCGTGGATAACCAGAACGTATTCAACCGTCAAAACGGTTAATCCTCCAATCATCGCGCACACTTTAACATCCATCCTCGCGAACCTCGACGGTTTGAACCGAATATGCAAGCTACCGAAGATCTGATTCGTAACGTCGTCTCCGAAGTGCTCCGCAATCTGAACGGCTCGGGCTTGGCGGCCAAGGCCGGGGCGGTCCCCAAATCGTTCGTTGGTCGTCGCGGCGTGTTCACCTGCGTGAACGAAGCGGTCGCCGCCGCCACCGAGGCGTTCGAGCAACTCTCCGAGCGGACGATCGAAGATCGCAAGCGGATCATCGACCACATTCGCCGCATTTCGATCGACCAATGCGTAGAACTCGGCACCGCCGAGATGAACGAGACCAAGGTCGGCCGACTGGCGCACAAAATCGAAAAACTGAAAACCCTCGGCCAACGCACGCCGGGCGTCGAGTTCATGCGGAGCGAGGTGTTCAGCGGCGACCATGGCCTGGCGGTGATCGAGCACGCCCCGTTCGGCGTCATCGGCTGCATCACGCCGGTTACGCATTCGCTGCCGACCATTACCGGCAATGCCGTGAGCATGATCGCCGGTGGGAACACGTTAGTCGTCAATCCGCATCCGAGCGGTAAGAAGATCGCCGCCGAAGGGGTCCGTCGCTTCAACGATGCGATCTACCGCGACCTCGGGATCGACAACCTGATTTGCGTCATCGCCGAGCCGACACTCGACTCGGCCAACGACATCTTCAAACACCGCGGCGTCAAAATGATTTGCGTCACGGGAGGTCCGGCCGTCGCGCGGGCCGCACTCAACAGCGGTAAGCGAGCCGTCGTCGCCGGGCCGGGCAATCCGCCGGTCGTCATCGACGAAACGGCCGACCTGGACCGCGCCGCCCGCTGCATTATTCAAGGGGCGGCCTACGACAACAATCTGCTCTGCATCGCCGAGAAGGAAGTGTTCGTCGTCGAGAGCGTGTTCGACCAGATGCTGGCGGCGATGGACAAGGCCGGGGCGGCGCGATTGAATGCCCGTGAGGTCGACGCGTTCACGAAGGTTGCCATCGTGCAAGTGGGTGAAGGGGAGCACAAGCACGACGCTCCGTCGAAGGAATTCCTCGGCCAAGATGCGGCCGTGTTGGCTCGCGGCATCGGCAAGAGCGTGTCGCCACAGACGGAGCTGCTCTTCGGCGAGACCGACGAGACGAACCCGTTCGTTCCGGTCGAGCAGATGATGCCGTTCGTGCCGTTCGTCCGCTGCAAGGACGTCGATGAGGCGATCGCGAAAGCGAAGTTCTACGAGCACGGTTTCCGTCACACTGCGATCATCCACTCGAACAACGTTCGCAACATGACCAAGATGGGCCGCACAATGGACACCACGCTGTTCGTCAAGAACGGCCCGTGCATGGCATCGCTCGGTCTCGGCGGCGAAGGGTATCTGTCGTTCAGCATCGCCACGCCGACCGGTGAAGGGGTAACGACGCCGTTGACGTTCACTCGCGAACGCCGCTGCTCGCTGATCGACGACCTGCGCATCTTGGGCAAGGCGAAGTAAGCAAAGAACTACGAACATGCAACTGGCCCGCGTCATCGGCACCGCAACGAGCACGATCAAGCATCCGACCATGAACGGTTGGAAGCTGCTGATCGTGCAGATGTTGCAAGCCGACGGCAACAGCCCCGACGGTGAACCGGTCATTACGATCGACAGCTTCGGTGCCGGTGTCGGTCAGACGGTGCTCATTACGAGCGACGGCAAGGGAACGCAAGAAATAATGCAAGCCAAGAACACCCCGGTCCGCTGGAGCGTGATGGGATTGGTTGACGCATGAACCTGACGGCGGAGCAACTCGAGTACATCATCCGCGAGGTGATGAAACGACTGGTCGAGATGAACGTGACGGCGCCGGCGACCGGCGGTGGCGAACTTGTGCTGGCGGAACGACTGGTGACGTTGCGTGATCTCGAAGGACGGCTGACGGGAATCACGAAATTGAGCGTGGGCGAGCGAACGGTGGTGACGCCGGCCGTTCGCGACCTGCTGCGACAGAAGAAGATCGAATTCGTACGACGAACCCAGAACTAAACCCAAGAACTATCGATGCGAATCGGCGAAGTGATCGGCACCGTGACGCTGGCCCGCCGCCATCCGAGCTTATCGGGCGGCAGCTATCGCCTCGTCGTGCCGTTGTCGCTCGATTTCTTGGCGGGCCGTTCGACGGAGCGGGGCGAAGAGTTGGTCGTGTACGACGAACTCGGCTCCGGCCTCGGAGACAAAATCGCTTTTAGCGAAGGGTTGGAAGCGGCCCAGCCGTTCGCCCCGGATTACAAGCCGCTCGACGCTTACAACGCCGCGATCCTCGATCGCATTGAAATTCACAACTCATAACTTTTCACTCCTAACTCAGAACTCTCACCATGGCCCACGTCAACGTTCATAAGATCAAGCAAGAAATCTGCGAGATCGGTCGTCGCCTGTACGCCAAAGGCTTTGCCGCGGCGAACGACGGCAACATCACGTTCCGCATTAGCGAAAACGAAGTTCTCTGCACGCCGACCATGATCTGCAAAGGGTTCATGACCCCGGATGATATTTGCAGCGTCGATATGGAAGGCAAGCAACTCTCGGGCCGCAAGAAGCGGACGAGCGAAGTGCTACTGCACTTGGCCATCATGAAGGCGCGGCCTGACATCAAGAGCTGCGTCCACTGCCATCCGCCGCATGCCACGGCCTTCGCCATCGCGCGGGAGCCGATTCCGCAATGCGTGCTACCCGAGGTCGAAGTGTTCTTGGGCGAGACGCCGATCACCGTCTACGAGACGCCCGGCGGCGATGCGTTCGCCAACACGGTCCTGCCGTTTGTGCATAAGACGAACGTCATCATCCTGGCCAACCACGGCACGATCAGCTACGGCGAATCGGTCGAGCGGGCCTACTGGTGGACGGAAATTCTCGACGCTTACTGCCGCATGCTCATGCTGGCCAAAGACCTGGGCAAGGTGACGTACCTGAATCAGCAGAAGTCGCAAGAGCTGATCGACCTGAAGACGAAATGGGGCTGGAACGATCCACGCACGGCACCGGGAATGGAGAACTGCGATATCTGCGCGAACGACGTCTTCCGCGATTCGTGGAAGTCGGCCGGGGTGGAACGCAAGGCGTTCGACGCGCCTCCGCCGATGCCCGCCAAGGGGAAGTCCGCCGCACCCGCAGCCGCTCCGGCCGGCAATCTCGATACCGAAGCGCTCGTGCAAGCGATTACCGAACGGGTGATGGCCGAGCTTTCCAAACGCTAAATCAACGCAACTACGAAGAGGATTGGGTTCATGAAGGTTTCCATCATCGGTGGTGCGGGCTTGGTTGGCTCGTGCACTGCGTTCGCTCTGCAAACCGGCAAAGTGGTCCGCGAGATCGCGCTGATCGACGCCAATCCCGAGGCGGCCGAAGGGCAGTCGCTCGATCTGCTGCACGGTGCCACGCTGATGGCCGATCAAAAGATTTCGTCCGGCGGGTACGAACATGTCCCGACGAGCGACATCATCTGCATCACGGCGGGACTGCGACGCAAGCCGGACGAGAGCCGACTCGACCTGATCAACCGCAATACCGATCTGTTCGTCGGCATCTTGGCCGAGATCAACAAGGTCGGCGTGAAGCCCGATACGGTCGTGGTCGTCGTTTCGAACCCGGTCGACATTCTCACGTACGTCGCGGCGCAGCGTCTGAAGCTGCCGGCGTCGCAAGTGCTGGGGCTCGGCACGGTGTTGGACACGATTCGCTTCCGCAGCTTGCTGGCCGATAAGCTCGGCGCGCCGCCGACGCAAGTCTCGGCCCTCATCCTGGGCGAGCACGGCGATAGCATGGTGCCGATTTGGTCGAGCGCCACGATCGCCGGGTTGCCGCTCGATAAATATCCGGCTTGGCAGCCGAAGTTGGCGGATGAACTGTTCACCCGTACCAAAGGCTCGGGGGCGGAAGTGATCAAGAAGAAGGGCGGGGCGGGTTTCGCCGTCGGCCTGGCGATTCAAGAAGTGATCGAAGCGGTTGCTCTGGATCGCCGCCGCGTGTTGCCGGTGTCGACCGTGCAGAACGGCTGTTACGGCATTCGCGATACGGCGCTGTCGGTCCCGACGGTCGTCGGTCGTAAGGGAATGCTGTCGACGTACGAAATCGAACTCTGGCCGAAGGAACTGCAAGCGTTGAAGCGGAGCGCTCAGGTTCTGAAAGAGACCCAAGACAAAGTGCTGGCCCGCATCGCCGGGAAGTAGATCATGCAAAAGTCGCTCGATCAAAAACTCGCCGCCATTCATGCCGATCCGTCGGGCTGCCGCGATTTCATTATCGCCGACGCCAAAGACGCCGACATGGCGTTCGGCATCGGCACGGCGGGGCGACGGGCTGACGGCAGCTTCAAGACGATCATCGACTACCACGAGCAGATTCGTCAGATCGTGCGGCAAGGTAAAGTCGACATCATGCTGATGTCGGCGAGCACGAACGACCAGCTCAACAATCGCGAGCGGTTGTTTGAGAACTCGCACATCACACCGGCGGCGCGGGCCAACGACACGACCGACGTCTGGGTCGCGCGCGGCAATAGCTACATCCAAGAACCGTCCTTGCCGTTCCGCAGTGCGACGCTCGATCACATCCAGGCCGGCAAGATCGACCCGACGCCGGAAGAACGCCGCCGCGGCACGAACCTCGGGCTCTACAGCATCACGTTCAACAACCGGCTGGCGGAAGATCGGCTTGCCCTCGAGCGTTATGCCGAGTTCCGCGCCGAGGCGGAACGAAAAGGCTTTCGCCACTTCTTCGAGGTGTTCGACCCCAACGCACCGTACGAGTTGTCCGCGGAAAAGATTCCGGACTTCGTGAACGACTGCATTGTGCGAACGCTAGCCGGAGTGCCGCAAGCGGGGCGTCCCGTCTTTCTGAAGGTCGTCTATCACGGCCCGAAAGCGATGGAAGAACTCGTTGCGTACGATCCGCATCTGATCGTCGGCATTCTCGGCGGCGGAGCGGGGACCACCTACGATGCGTTCAAGCTGTTGGCCGAATCGCAGAAGTACGGCGCCCGCGTGGCACTGTACGGTCGCAAAATCAACAACGCCGAGAATCAGTTGGCGTTCGTCGACTTTCTGCGGCTCATCGCCGATCGGTTGATCTCGCCTGAGGAAGCGGTGAAGGCTTACCACGGCGTTTTGGAAAAGCTGAACATCAAGCCGCAGCGGAGCTTGGCCGACGATTCGGTTTTGCAAACTGCCGTGATGAGCTACGGCGGCGGCTCGACGGTGAGCGTGCCCGCACCGATTCCGGCGGCGGCGACCGCAACGAAGGACGCGGCGAAGCACGATTGTGCTTGCCACGCGAAACCGCAAGCAAGCGACAAGCCGAAGAGCGGCGATTGCGGGTGCCATGCGAAGCCGCATGAAGAGAAGAAATCGGCGGCGCCTGACTTTGCCAAGATGACACAGGCTGAGAAGTTGGCGTACAACCAACGGAAGCGCGACGAGATCTACGGCAAGTTCTAATCGCCGTGGCGTTGGAAAACGCTTACTCGGTCCAGACGCGGCGTTCGCGCGAGCTGGGGATCTTCATCAGCTTGCGATACTTCGTGACCGTGCGGCGAGCGACCGTTAGGCCGTGTTTGCCGAGTTCGGTCACCAGATCGTCGTCGCTCAGCGGATGTTGCTTATCTTCCTTGTCGATCACTTCATGCAGCCGCAGGCGGACCGTGTCCCAGGCGACTTCTTCCCCTTCGGAGTTCGTCGTGCCGCCGGCGAAGAACCGCTTCAGCGGAAAGATGCCCCGCGGCGTTTGGATCCATTTATCGTCGACCGCTCGCGAGACGGTCGTGACGTGCACGCCCACCTTGTCGGCGATCTGCTGCATCTTGAGCGGTTCGAGTGATTCCGGACCTTTGTTCAAGAACTCGGTCTGGTGATCGACGATCGCCTGCGACACGCGGGTGAGCGTGCTGCGGCGTTGTTCGATGCTTTCGATGAGCCATTGCGCGGCGTTGAGCTTGCGCTTGATCCATTCTTTTTCTTGATCGCTGACGCCCCCTTCCATCAGCCGCTTGTAGTAGCCGCTGATGCGGAGGTTCGGAACGCGGCCGTCTTCGAGCCGGACGGTGTATTTGCCGTTGGCGTCGACGTCGAGGAAGACGTCCGGCGTGACGGTCGGGGCATGCACTTCGGTGAAGGAAGCACCCGGTTTCGGGTTTAGCTTCCGCATCTCGTGCACGGCGTCGTGGATCATCTCCAGCGTGTAGCCGGTTTTCTTTTGGATCGCCGGGAGCCGGTTGTGTTCCAAATCTTCCAGGTGATTGGCGATGAGCGTCCGCATCTGTTCGTACAGGTGCATGCCCGGCAGCAGTTGCAGCAGCAGGCACTCGCGGAGATTGCGGGCACCGATGCCGAGCGGGTCGAGCTTCTGTACGACCGTCAGCGCCTTCTGGGCCAACGTCAATTCTTGCGAGCCCGGCGCCAATTCCACTAAGTCTTCGAGCCGACCCGCGAGGTAGCCGTTCTTATCGAGGTTGTAGATGATTCGTTCGGCCATCTGCCGCGTCGGTTCATCGAGTTCGTACCAGCCGAGTTGCTCGATCAGATAATCGGAGAGCGTCGGCGGCTTGGCCTCCATGTTCGAGATGGCGTCGTGCCGCCGATCGTCGTCCTCGGCCATCTTGTTGCTAGAGAGCCGCGGGCGTTCGTCGTACGCCGCTTCGGTCCACTCTTCGCCCATCGATTCGAGGCGCTCGAAATCGTCGGCGTTGTTTTTCGTCTCGTCGAGGACCAGCTCTTTTTCTTCGACGGTCTTGGCGTCGGAGTCGACGTGTTCGACTTCTTCATCCGGTAGGTCCGGATCGTCCTCGCGCATTTCGAGGATCGGATTCTCTTGCAGTTCTTGCTCGATCCGTTCTTCCAACGCCTGGATCGGCAGTTGCAAGATTTCCATCGACTGAATCATGCGCGGGGCCAGAATTTGCTTCTGGACCTGCCGCATTTCCTGGCCGAAGGAGAGACGCATAAAGTTGCTTTAGGTTTGCGAGGTGAACGAGTCGTGTGACAACGTCTAGCAACTATTGTACCGCTTGCTCAGAATTTTTGTCGTCCAGCTAAGGCATCGGCCAAAATTTCTTTGTTAGCAAATTCTAGCACGCTGCCGGTCGTTAGCCCCCGAGCTAGGCGGGTGATTTCGACCGGGAAGTCGGCTAGGCGATGGGAGATATACAGCGCCGTCCCATCCCCTTCCAAGGTCGGATTCGTCGCCATAATCACTTCCCGCACCTCGCCGCTGCGGATTCGTTCGATTAAACCGTCGATCGTCAGCTGTTCCGGCCCCACCCCTTCTAAGGGTGCGATCCGGCCCAGCAGCACGTGATAGAGGCCTTTGAAGGTTCCCGCCATCTCCAGGGCGATCAGATCACGCGGCTGCTCGACGATGCAGAGCAGGCCGGGATCGCGGCGCGGGTCTTGGCAAATCAAGCAGAGTTCCTGCTCGGCTAGGTTGTAACACCGCTTGCAATAGCGAACGTTCTCTTTGACCGAGCGGATCGCGTCGGCCAGCGACATGGCCTCGGTCTTGTGGACGCGGAGCACGTGGTAGGTGAGTCGCTCGGCCGTTTTCTTGCCGATGCCGGGGAGCTTGGCGAACTCGTCGATCAGGCGGGTGACCGATTGCGATATCTGGCTCAAAGTCGCTTACCTCTCGGGATCACTCGCCGCCGGCTTCAACGCGAAGGATGCGGCCGTCGTACAACTCCAACGCTTGGCGGACCCACGGATGTTGAGCCTTCGCACGATTCAATTCCTGCTGGGTTGGGCCCCGGGGAGCGGCGGCCTTGGCGTCCACTTCCGATTCGTCGAGCAGGGTGAATTCCACTTTCACCGCGCCGCCGGCCGCGGCGGACAGCGCCTGCTCAAGCCGCTGCGTTTGCTCCGGTCGCGCACAAAAATTCTTCGGCAGGGCGTACTTCTTCGGAAAGCCGACGACCACGCGATTCGGCGGTACGGCGGTAATTCGCTCCGCCGAGGCGGCGTAATCCCCCAGCATGTCGCCGAACTGCCCGGTCACCTGTCGCCACAACGATTGGGCCGCGCCGTCGGTTAGCGAGACCGGCTGCGGCGAACTCGCCGCCGGAGGTGCCGTTGTTGGATGTGGCGCCGTCGCGGGTTGCGGAGCGGCCGGCCTGGCGGGAGCGGCACTCGGCGTCAGGGGCGGTTCAGCGTTTTTTTTTACATCGTCATACGGCGCGGGCCGCGCCGCTGCCGGAGCTACGTACGGTGCCGGTCGCGGTGCAGCGACGGGGCGCGGAGCGGCTGAGGTCGGTTCGCCGCTGTTCAATTGTTCGACCAGCGTCGCCAAGTCTTCGAGGTCTTCCAGGCGGCAGATGCGAACCAGCGCCATCTCTACCACGGTGCGACCGTGCGTGGTTTGTTTCAGCCGGCCGGCCGATTGTTCGGCAATTTGCAGCATCGCCAACAGAGTATGGACGCCGATTTGCGGGCCAAGAGCGACGATTTCCTGCGTGCGGCTCGGCGAAACGTACAGTAAAGCATCGGGGCCGCAACCGACGGAAGTCGCCAACAGATCGCGGAGCCAGCCCAGCAGTTGATCGAGCAGTTGCCCGACATCGACCCCTTGGCGGACCGCGGCGTCGAGTTCGGCCAAGGCTCCGGCGGCGTTACGGGCGACCAAATGTTCGACCAGCGTCGCCAGCCGAACGTCGGTGGCGATGCCGAGCAGCCGTTGCACATCGTTGACGGTAATCGACTTCCCACCCGCCGACATGATCTGTTCGAGCAACGATTGGCTGTCGCGCATCGACCCGGCTGCTCGTCGCGCGAGCAGGTCGATCGCTTCCGGCTCAACCGTCACTCCTTCGGCGTCGGTGATCTGCCGCAGTCGCTCGGCGATCATCGTCGTTTCGACGCCGGCGAAATCAAACCGCTGGCAGCGGCTCAGAATGGTGATCGGAATCTTTTCCGGCTCAGTCGTGCAGAAGACGAATTTGACGTGCTCCGGCGGCTCTTCCAACGTCTTCAACAAGGCGTTGAAGGCGTCGCGCGAGAGCATGTGGACTTCGTCGATGATGTAGACTTTGAACCGAGCGCGGCTCGGCCGGACGTTGACGTTCTGCCGCAGTTGCCGGATGTCGTCGATGCCGCGGTTGCTCGCACCGTCGATTTCGATCACATCGACGTCGTCGCCCGAGGTGATGCCGCGGCAGATGTCGCACTCATTGCAAGGCGTGTCGGTCGGTCCGTTCACGCAGCACAAGGCTTTGGCAAAGATGCGGGCCGCCGAGGTCTTGCCGACCCCGCGAGCCCCGGTGAACAGGTAGGCATGGCCGATGCGGTTCGAGTGAATCGCCCCCGCCAGGGCCTGGGCCACATGCTGCTGGCCGACGAGTTCCTGGAATGCCTGCGGCCGATATCGCCGAGCGACGACGACGTATTCCGGCCCGCGAGCCGTTTCGGCCCCCGCCGCATCGTCAGGTAAGAGAGCGTCGGGCATGACTGCGCCAAAGGTGTAGAGCCGTAGGGAGGGAGCGTTTCCGTCTGCTCCTCGCTCCCCCTTCCGCCTTTCCGCTCGACGGCCCCTGATGAGAGGCCCACCGCACAAAGGGCGGACCGCTTATGGCTGCTGGATTTCTCCCCTGACCAGGTTCACAGGGCCCCATTGCGGGGGCCTCTCAGCGGAGGCCGTCGCACGGATTGGCACACTATTTGTACCCGCCCGGTGCCGGAACGTCAAAAGGGTACGGCACAAGAAGTTCCGGCTTCGCGACGGTTTGACGTCTTGTCGCCCGCTGTGGCCGCGCTACTATATTTTGTCCCGCCTCCGTCACCTGTGTGCGATTGAGCGATGTCGGCCAAACAACGTCTGCAAAAACGTCTGCAAGCAGCCCGCGATTACAGCCGCGCGCTGCTCACCGACTTCCACACGCCCGAGGAGTGGACGCATCAGGTGCACGCCAACGCGAACCATGCCTTGTGGTTTGCCGGGCATATGGCGGTGTCCGACAATTTCTTCATCTCCAACTTGGCGGCCGAGCGGGTGGCGCGACGCCCCGAGTTCGAGCAGGCGTTCGGCACCGGTTCGCAGCCGACGAACAATCCGGCCGACTATCCGCCGGTGGCCGATGTGCTGAGCTACATGGACGAGCGCCGCGCGACGTTACTCGCCATGCTCGACGACCTAAGCGACTCCGATTTAGAGAAGCCGCTCGCCAAGGGGACGCCGGACTTTTTGCCCGACGTCGGCTCGGTCTTCGAGACGGCCGTGTGGCACGAAGGTCTGCACAGCGGACAACTCTCCGTCTGCCGTCGTTCGATGGGACACGAACCGGTGATGCCGACCAACGCGAAGTAGCGCGACGCTGCGAGCGCGCGGCATGGCGCAGCACTCGCAACCGAAAAAATTCGGCGTCGTCGTCCGATGAAACGGACGGGCACAGACGCAGACGGCAAACCGGACAGGGTGAACAAGTCTCCGACCGCTCGCGGATCGGACGACGACGCCCGGAAGATCGCCCCCGTCTTGCTCAACTCGGAATGCGAGTAGGTCACACGACGTTCGGCCTCGTCTTGGTTTCGTCCCCGTGTATTCTTCCTGCAGCACGGCGACCAACGAGGCCCCGGGTGGGAATCGAGCGTCTTCGCACGTGTTGGTCGGAGTTCGGCTTGTTCGGCCCTCGCTCCGCACGTGCGTCCGAATTTCGACTCCGCCCGCAGGCGGCAAGTTCACGCCCTTTGCGCATCAGGGCGTAACTCACACGCAACGTTATGCCGCAGAGGCCGGCTCAATTTCAAGCAAGAATATTTTACGGGCAACATTTCCCCTTTAGCCCCCGTCGATCGCGACGAAGTCGCGTACGCCGGGGGGAAGCAACGCCGCCCGGCGTTTGAGCTTCTAGCTCTCACTCCCCGCAACGATCAGCACCTTTTCCGCCGCCTCGCGACCGAGCGTGATCGTGCGGCCTTCGACGGCGACGGTCAGCGCACCCGACTCAGGCCGATTGCTCGACACCTCGCCTTGCGCGCCGATCGTCAGCTTTGAGTCGGCCAAGAACCGCAGGAAGTCGGGCGATTGGTCGATCACGCGGACCAAGCGGAACTTTTCGCCCGGTCCACACTCGGCCAGTCGTCGGCTCGCGTCTTCATCGATCGAACCGTCGGCGCGCGGGATGGGATCGCCGTGCGGATCGGTTTTCGGATGACCCAAGAAGGTGTCGATCCGATCGACCAGCAGATCGCTGACGGCATGTTCCATGTGCTCAGCCTCTTCATGCACTTCGTCCCAACTCATGTTCAAGGTTTTTACCAAGAACAGTTCGATGAGCCGGTGCCGTCGCGTGATCCGCAGGGCCAGCGTGGTGCCTTGCTGCGTCAGCCGTACGCCTTCATAGGGCGTGTAGGTGGCCAGGCCGCTTTCGCCCAGCGTTTTCAGCATGCTGGTTACGGTGCCCGGCGAAACGCCGAGCGACGTTGCCAACACGCCGGTCGCCGCGGCGCCGCCGTCGTTGCGGTTGCAAATGTGATAGATCGTCTTGAGATAATTTTCGACGGTAAGACTGGCCACGCTCCACCTTAGCGAGATCAGGGGTTGGAGCGTGCTAACTTAGCAGGTCGTGCGCGTTCGGCGAAGAGGCAAGCCGCAGCCGATTAGCTTGTCAATTCCGTAATCGGCGTAGCACCGTTGTCGACGATCCGGATCGGCCGACCGACCGGCGTCTGGATTTCGCGTGCTGTATCCATTCCGAGCAATAGGCAGAGGGTCGCTAGATAATCTTTGGCGGAGATGGGACGTTCGACGACCGAGGCTCCCTTCTCATCGGTTCGGCCGATGACCTGACCGCCGCGCACTCCGCCGCCGGCAAGCAGGGTGCACCAGGCCTTCGAGTGGTGATCGCGTCCGCCGTTGCGATTGTGATGCGGCGTGCGGCCGAACTCCCCCATCCACACGACGAGCGTTTCGTCCAGCAGGCCCCGTTCGGCCAGATCGTCGAGCAGCACGGCCGCACTGTGATCCACGATCGGCATGAGTTCCTTCACATCGTCGACGACGAACTTCTCGTGCGTGTCCCAATTCCCTTGATAAACCTCGACGAACGGGACCCCCTGTTCGATCAACCGCCGAGCCAGCAGGCAGCCGCGACCGAACGCATGCGAACCGTAGCGCTCGCTTTGCTTGGCCGCTTCTTGCGAAAGATCGAACGCCTGCGCGGCGCCGGAGTCGATCAGCCGCAACGTCCGATCGAGCACGGCCCGATGCCCCGCGGCGGCCGTCGCTCGGTAACGCTCCGAGAACGTTTCGTTCAATTCTTGCAGCGTGCGACGTCGGGCGGCGAACTCGCTGTGCGCGACCGTCGGCTCAACATGCTCGAGCGTGGCGTCCGGATCGGCATGCACGAGCGCCGCGTGCCCCGGGCCGCGATAGCCGCTATCGGTGACGAAATCGTATTTCCCCAGCGGGACGCCGGTCGCTACGAAGTTCGGCAGCGGCGAATCGTGGCGACCGAGTTCGCCGGAGACGATCGCACCGAGGGCCGGATAGTTTAAGCCTCCTTGCCCCGGCTTGAAGCCGGTGTGCATGTAAATGCGAGCCCGGCCGTGATCGGCCTCGTCGGTACACATGCCGCGGAGCACGGCCAGTCGCGACATCTGCGCCGCCAGTCGCGGAAAGCTTTCGCTGAATTGAACGCCGGGCACCGCGGTGTCGATCGCGGCAAACTCACCGCGGATCGACGAGCCGGCCTCGGGCTTGGGATCGAACGTGTCGATATGACTCGGGCCGCCGTCCATCCACAGCACGATGCAGCGTTTGGCCCGCGCCGGCACCGCCGCCGCGGCGAGGCCCGTTCGCGCGAGAATCGGCAACCCCAGCAATCCGCCGGTCGAAGCTCGCAGCCAAGCTCGGCGACCTAATCGTGTCGTAAAGATCGAAGACATAACCTCTCCCGGCAAGTGCGTTGTGCGGCGTTAGTGATTCAGCAGGAACTCGGAACTGTTGAGCAAGCTCCACAGCAGGCCGGCGTAAGTCGGCACCGCGTCGCGGCCCCTTTCGTCGAGTCGCGATTCGAGCCGACTGAGTTCTGCGGCGGTCGGGCGGCGTGCATAGGCGACGAGAAACAGCGTTTCCAACCGTCGTCGCGGCTCCTTTTCGTACGCCACCAAATCGGCGACGAGCGGCACGTCGGTGTTCAACTCGCTACCGTTGAGCAATCGGAGAAGTTGCGGAATGCCGTAGCCGAACTCATCGGCCGGTCCTTCTTCGGCCGTTCGCAAGAACGAACGGACGAAGGGATCGCGCGGCCCGAGCGACGCCATGCCACCGGTCTTGGCGAACAGTGGCTTGGCGAACGGTGGCTTGCCGCCGGGGCCGAGAGGGCGCGTCGCCGTTGCACCCAGCGACGTGTGCAACGCGTCGTACAGTTGATCGGGCGATAAAGGCCGCACGATGCGACGACTGAGCAGAGTTTCATCGCGTTCGTTTCCCGGCGTCGGCAACGAGCTGCGTTGATAGGCCTCGCTCAGGCAGATGCAACGCAGTAGGTACTCGATGTCGAAGTCCGCGGCGATGAACTCATCGGCCAGCAGTTGCAGCACCTCCGGATGGCTGGCGTCGTTGTCGGTCCGAAAGTCATCGACGGGATGAACCAAACCGCGACCAAACAACCACGACCACAGTCGATTGACCGTGGCTCGGGCGAAGTACGGGTTGTCGCGGGCCGTTAGCCACTCGCCCCACTGTGGGCGCAACGGCAGGGCGACGTCGCGCGGCGAGCTACCATTGAGAAACTGAGCCGCGACGATTTTGCCCGTCGCCTTGCCCGCCCCTTCGGGCAACGTAATGACGGCATCGGCGAACGTCGCCGAGCCTTCGGTCGGTATTTCGGTGAGCGAGAAATCTCCCTTCGCCTTCGTGCGGAGCCGACCGAAAAACGCCGCTTGGCTCCAGAAATCTTCCTGCGTCCAGGGGGCGAAGGGATGATTGTGGCACTCGGCGCAACCGATTTGAACGCCGAGAAAAATGCGTCCCGCCGCTGCGGCGAGCAGATTGGGCTGAGGCGTCGTCCCGCTGCTGTTGGCTCGATAAAAAGCCCACGTCGGGTCGGCGTCGGCCGTCAGCAGTTCGACGGCGACGGCACTCCAGGGCCGATTGGCATCGAACTGCTCGACGAGCCACGGTGAAAAGCGATCCACTCCGTACTTGGCGCTCGTCAGGTCGGGCGGGGCGATCAGCTTTCGCCAGAGCCGCGCGAAGTGTTCGCTGCTCGCTCGGCCGGCCGTGAGCGATTCGATCCACTCGCGACGCTTGGTCGGCGACGGGTCGTCGAGAAACACGGCCGCTTGTTGCCAGGTCGGAATCCGCCCGGTCAGGTCGAGCGTAACGCGGCGCACGAATTCGGCATCGTCGGCCGGCGGCGAGGCGGGGACGTTCGCCTTCGTCAACGCGTTGGCGACGAGGCGATCGATCTGCGCCGCGACCGCCGCCGGATCACGCGACGATGTGCGTCGGACAAGTTTCTTGGGGTTCGCCGGCTTGCTCTTCGTCGGCGGCGGAGGCGAGTCCGGCTTCATCATGGCCGGCTTCGATTTGATCTTCGCCGGTTTGACGACGTCGGCCCCGCGGGCGGCGACGTCCGCCATGAGCAAGCTGCCGATCGCCGCCCAGCAACCGAGAATCGTCCGACTCCCTCTCAGGACGTGACGCATGGTTTGATCGCAATCCTATAAAAAGCGGATTAAGTTGAGCCTTGTTTCGCGGCCGACTATAACCTTCGCATGACTCCCTCTCGCCCTTCATCCCGGAGACGTTCATGCGTCCTTGGCTTTTTGCGCTGGTGTTGCTCGGTATGACCTCTTCCTCGTCGGCTGCCGTGTTTGTGTACGTCTCCAAAGTGGCGGAGGAGCAGATCCAAATCTACCGGCTCAACCCGGCCGACGGCACGTTGAGCGAAGTGGCGACCGTGCCGGCCGGTGGGGCACCGGGGTCCTTAAACACCGACCCGACCAAAAAGTTTCTCTACGCTTCGATCCGCTCGACGGGGGGCATTAACGCGTACCAAATCGATGCCGCAACCGGGAAGCTGACGCTGCTGAACACCGTGACGATGGACAAGCGGTCGAACGCCTCGTTCCTGGCGACCGACCGAACCGGCAAGTGGTTGCTCTCGGCGTCGTATACCGGCAGCCGCGTCGTCGTGCACAAACTGAAGGACGACGGTTCGATCGAACAGGAGCCGGCGCAGGTGGTGCCGACCGTGCTGACGGCCCACTCCGTCGGTCAAGATCGCGAGAACCGTTTTGCCTTCGTGCCGCACGTCAATCCGAACTCCGTCTATCAATTTCGCTTCGACGCCGCGACCGGCCAACTGACCGACATCGGTCAAGCACCCGGCGGAGCCGAGAATGCCGGGCCGCGACACATTGCGATCCACCCCAAGCTCGATTTCTTCTTCGTCTCGAACGAGAAGGGGAGCGGCATCACCGCCTATCGGTTCGACGCCTCGAAGGGGCTGACGCCGGTGCAGACGCTCAGCACGCTGCCCACCGACTACACGGGCCGCAACACCACGGCCGAGATCAAAGTGCATCCGAGCGGCAAGTACGTCTGGGTCAGCAACCGCGGCCACGACAGCCTCGCGGGCTTCACGATCGCCGACGACGGCAAACTGACGGCCAACGGCCACATCGCCACGGAGCAAACGCCGCGCTCGTTCGAAATCTCCCCCGACGGCAAATTCTTATTCGGCGCCGGCGAGGGCAGCGGCAAACTCGCCGTCTTTAAGTGCGACGAAGCAACCGGCAAACTCGAACGCATCCACACCTACGACGTCGGCAAGAGCCTGTCGTGGGTGCGGGCCGTGGAGTTGGGCGGGAAGTAGTTCTCCAGCGAGCGGCGGGGTTTATCCCCGCTGTCCGCATCGCGACGCACAGACGGCGGGGATAAACCCCGCCGCTCGCGCTTGGCTGGGCGACGACCGCGGGCACGTCCACACCGCTTTCGCGGTGGAAGAGACGACAAGGCCAAGCGGCGTAAGAGATTAGCTTGCCGCTTGGCACCGCCCGGCCTTCGTCACCCCACCCGCCAAGAATGATTCGGTTTGCAGAATGCACCGCATCAAACCATGATCAATTGGGGGCGATTCGTATCTGTCGTACCGTGTGGTACGTGATAACAAGCGGGACGCAAAGATCCGGCTTAGCGGTGATAAATTGTCGTTGCTCAAGCTGAATCGCCGCCTCGCCCTTCGCGTTTTCTGCCTGCTGTGTGCTTGCGCAAGCGGTCTCTCGTCGGCCTGGGCCGTCGATCCCCTGTTCCAGCAGCAGGTGTTGTTCTCCTCCGGCGATGGGTATACCGCCTATCGCATTCCGTCGATCATTCAAGCCGGCGGCAATACGCTGGTTGCCTTTGCCGAAGGTCGGCCGACGGTTTCCGACAGCGGCGAGAATGATATCGTCTTACGTCGCAGTCTCGACGGCGGCCAAACGTGGCAGCCGATGCAGGTGGTGCTCAATCATTCGATTTTGAACTTTCCGACCCAAGGCTTTAACAGCCCAACGCCCGTCTACGACCGTGACACCGGCGAAATCGTTCTGGTCATCTGCCGCACGGCTCAAAGCGGCATGTATCTATTGAACGAAATGTACGTCTCGAAAAGTTCGGATGCCGGGCTCACTTGGTCGACCCCCGTCGATATTACATCGCAGGTCCGTCCCAATAATGACGTGCAACTCTCGCCGGGCACCGGCCACGCGATCCAATCGAGCTCCGGTCGGCTGATCATGCCGTACTACACGCGCGAGTTTAATTCCAGCACCAGCTCGGCCGCGCCGCGCGTTATTTATAGCGACGATCACGGTGCATCCTGGCAAATCGGTGACGCCGTTCCGCGCGACACGATCAGCGGGCAAACGAAGCCGATATCCCTGGTCGAGCCGTCGATCGTGGAAACCGAGAATGGACTGTACATGACCACGCGGACTCGAGCTTTTGCCTCGGGCACCGCGCGATCCGAGTCGTGGAGCACCGACGACGGACTAACTTGGTCGACGGCTCAGCAAGATCCCACGTTGATCGACGCCAACGTGCAAGGCAGCGTGCAACGCTGGACGACCGCGGCCGAGGACGGAGTGAATCGCTTGTTGTTGTCGAACGTCGCCGGTCCGACGGCGCGCGAGCATTTGGTGCTACACACCAGCTACGACGAGGCCTTGTCGTGGACCAACCAAAAGACTGTTACCTTTGGTTTGGCCGCCTATTCAGACATGACGACTTCCGCCGACGGGCGCATGAATTTGTTGTATGAAAACGGTCGCATCGGCGACCCACGGTATTCCACGGCGCTGCAGTTTCAGCAAATTACGCTCGCTCAGTTCAATACCGAATGGCTCGAAACGCCGCAGACCTACGCGATGCGGCTGAATTTCAACGAAGCGACGCCGGGGACGACGGTCTCACAGGCCGACGGAGCCATTCAAGACGAGAACGATTGGAACATCGATGCCACGGCCTCGGGCAGCATGATTTACGTGCAAGGGAAGTCCGATTCGGCGATCCATCTCTCCAGCAGCGGCGATCATGTCGTGATTCGCGGCGGCGACGCTCGACAGTTCTTCGAGCTGGCGCCGGAGAGCAGTTTTGCCATCGACGTCTCTCTCCGTACCCTGGCCCACGACTCAGGAGGTGACGCCGGTTCCGGAGTCATTATGGGACGAGGCATTCTGAATGGGGCTCACTGGTGGATGGAGATTACCAACGGATACTTGCGGCTCGACTTGCGTGACAATGCCGGCAACATGGCCGATCTCTTCAGCGACGTGAAGATCAACGACGGCCTGTGGCATGATCTGATCGTGGGACGCGACGCCGATTTGCATCAATTGGAGCTCTACATCGACGGCCGACTTTCCAGCGTGCTGAGCGATCCGACTTCGAGCTTCAGTTCGCTATTCAGCAACTCTGATATTTATATCGGGCAGTTATCGGACGGTTCGCGACAACTGGAAGCCGATCTCGATTCGCTCGGCTTCTCCTTGGCCTCGCCGAGTCAGGTGCAGGCCAACGCGGTTCCCGAGCCTAGTAGCTTCGTGCTCGCCGGAATCGCCGCCGGCGGAGCCTGGTGGCGCCGCCGCCGATCTCGCGATCATGGCAAGCTAGTCCCTAACAACCAGCTCGCGACGGAATAAGCCCCACGCTCGTTCGAAGTCTCCCCCGACGGCAAATTCTTATTCGGCGCCGGCGAGGGAAGCAGCAAACTCGCCGTCTTCCAGTGCGACGAAACGACCGGCAAACTGGAACGCATCCACACCTACGACGTCGGCAAGAGCCTGTCGTGGGTGCGAGCCGTGGAGTTGGGCGAGAAGTAGCTCGTTTAAAAAGCTTCCCGCAACATACCGCCGATGACAAACGATGCTGCTTTATCGATATGGGGAGCATCGACTTTCTCGGACGCACACAGGTCCGCGACAGTTCTTGATACTTTCGCGAGTCGATCCATAGAACGCGTCGATAGAGAGCTTGTTGTGACGATGTTTTTGTAGTGAGCAAAACCCGTTTCGGAGAAATTGCAATACTCGCGAACATGGCCACCAGTAATCGCTGCGTTAAACGGGATGTCCTTGCCGGAAAAACGGGTTAATTGCCGCTCGCGCGCGAGTTGAACACGGTCCCGAAGCATCTCAGATTCAGTGTCCGTCGTATCTGCAAAACGCTCGTCGATCGAAAGCCGAGAAAGCTCAACCTGAAGGTCAATTCGATCAAGGATCGGGCCGCTAATTTTGCTTTGATACTTTTTTACCTCTGATTCTTTGCAACGGCATGAATCGGAGCCGAAATATCCGCATGGACACGGATTCATTGCCGCTATGAGAGTAAATCGGCTAGGAAAGGTAAGCGAAGCACCGACTCGCGAAATGTGAACGACGCCGTCTTCGATAGGTTGGCGTAGTGATTCCAGAGTTGAGCCGCTGAACTCGGCGATCTCGTCGAGAAACAGAACGCCTAGATGAGCTAGCGTTACTTCGCCAGGACGAGGAATTTTACTGCCGCCGCCGATGATTGCTTGTTTTGATGCGGAGTGGTGGACGGCGCGCATGGGGCGTCGCGTTACCGCGTAGCCGTCATTTTTGAGTTCGCCGCACGCGGAATAGATTCGCGTAAGATCAACTTTTTCTGCGTTCGACAATCGAGGAAGAATTCCGGGAATGGCACTGGCGAGAAGTGATTTGCCTTCGCCCGGAGGGCCGATTAGCAACAGGTTGTGCCCGCCAGCCGCGGCAATGATCGCGGCTTCTTTAGCTCGGTCCTGTCCGCGGATTTTCCCGAAATCGACGCATTTATGAATGTGGTTCTCAAATTTTATGTTGTTACGCAGAGCATTCTCGAGCTTCCGTTTCCCCTTAAAGAAGTCGATGACTTCATCGAGACCGGAAACAGCGTAAACTCTGCATCCTTCATGACCTGGTTTAGCAAGGATTAGAGCGCATTCCTTTTCATTGCCTGAAGGCACAATCAGTTGCTGTCCAGGTTTGGCGATAGAGGCCAACGAAAGTGCACCAGGAACGCGACGCACTTCTCCATGCAAACCGAGTTCACCCATGAGCACGAAGTCGCCTTCTAAATGCTCCGGTAAATCCGGTAAAAGCCCGGCGGCCTGCAGCAAAATAATCGCGAGTGGAAGGTCTAGCCAAGTTCCTTCCTTCGATAGATCGGCCGGAGCCAAATTGACGAGTATTTCAACTTGAGGATCGGGAACTCGGTTCTTCGCAAAAGACCCTGTAATACGATCTAACGCTTCAGTCAAAGCACCCTTCGTCATGCCGGATACTTTAACGGCTGAAGACCATGATGTTGGGCGAGGTAATACCTTTACGGCACGCGCTTGAAGTTCGACGATGAATCCTTCAAGTCCGAATAGGATACCGCCGTTCAAAGAATGATCGCGGGTGAGCAATTCTTCAAGCGCTTGCGTTTCTTCAAGGCTTCGTCGATGCGCCATGTCTATTTGACTCTGCTTGGCGGTGCCGCAACTTGTGTTTACACAAGAAGTTGTAGGGCAAGGTAATGCTGTAAACAAGCATGCACTTAAGTAACTAGGTGCATGCTTGTTGAGTAAATAAAGCAGTTTCGGCTAGTCAGTATGACTACCGAATATCCGCCAGCACTTCCTTCGCCGCCGCGATCGTATCGTCGATGTCCGCTTCGGTGTGGGCCGACGACACGAACAGCGCTTCGTATTGGCTACAGGGCATGTAGCTGCCGCGTTCGATGAGGCCCCAAAAGTATTTGGCGAAGCGGTCGGTGTTGCTCTTTGCGGCGCTGTCCCAGTCGGTTACGGGGCCGGGGTTGAAGAAGAGCGTCATCATGCTGCCGACGCGGGCCGTCCCGTGTTCGAGCCCCGCCGACTTGGCGGCGGCGCCGAGTCCCTTTTCTAATCGCGTCGTCAGAGCATCGAGCTTCGGGTACGGGTTATCGTCGCGCAGCACGCGGAGAGTCGCGGCTCCGGCGGCGGTCGCCAGCGGATTGCCCGAGAGCGTGCCGGCCTGAAACACTTTGCCGGCCGGCAGGATGTGATTCATCACGTCGGCGCGGCCTCCATACGCTCCGACCGGCAGCCCACCGCCGACGATTTTTCCCAGCGTCGTCAGGTCGGGCTTGATGCCCAACAGCGATTGCGCCCCGCCGTACGCACAGCGGAAGCCGGTCATCACTTCGTCGAAGATCAGCAGGGCGCCGTACTTCGTCGTCAGGTCGCGAAGCGCGGCCGTGAACTCCGGCAAAGGGCGAACGAGGCCCATGTTGCCGACGACCGGTTCCAGGATCACGCCGGCGATGCGTTTGCCTTGCTTCTCGAACGCGGCGGCGAGGCCGGCGACGTCGTTGTACTTGAGCGTCAGTGTGTCTTGGGCCGTGCCGGCGGTGACGCCCGGTGAGTTGGGAACGCCCAGCGTCGCGGCCGAACTACCCGCGGCGACGAGCAGGCTATCGACGTGCCCGTGGTAGTTGCCGCTGAATTTGACGATGACATCGCGACCCGTAAAGCCGCGGGCCAGGCGAATCGCGCTCATCGTCGCCTCGGTGCCGCTGCTGACGAGGCGGACTTTTTCGATGCTCGGCACGGCGGCGATGATGAGTTCGGCCAGTTCGCTTTCGGCCTCGGTCGGCGCGCCGAACGTCGTCCCCTTTCGCAGCGCCGCTTCGATTGCCGCAACGACCGTCGGGTGACGATGGCCGAGGATCAGCGGACCCCAGGAGCCGATGTAGTCGATGTACTTATTGCCGTCGATGTCGAAGAGGTACGCCCCTTCGCCGCGGTCGAAGAAGATCGGCTCGCCGCCGACGCCGCCGAACGCGCGGGCCGGACTGTTGACCCCGCCGGGAATGAGATGCTTGGCACGAGCGAAGGCGATGGAACTTTTATTGCGCGACATGGGAGGCGTAAAGTCGTGTTGATGAGAGACGGGAATGGTTAACCGCGACGCACAGCGGAGCGAGTGGGAGTGAGTTGCGGCCGGCTCGCGCTCCGCTGCGCGTCGCGGCTAATCGGGTGAGGGATGTTATGTCTTCAGCCAGCGGGCGAGATCCTTCGCCCAGTAGGTGATGACGATCGAGGCGCCGGCGCGGACGATGCCGGTGATGATTTCGGTGGCGACGGTTCGTTCGTCGATCCAGCCTTTGGCGGCGGCCGCCTTGACGAGCGAGTATTCGCCCGAGACGTTGTAAGCGGCGACCGGCACGCCGGGGAAGTTCTGCTTCACGGCGGCGATGATATCCAGATACGCCAGTGCGGGCTTGACCATGACGAGGTCGGCCCCTTCGGCGATGTCGAGAGCGACTTCGCGAATGGCTTGGCCGGGATCGCAGGCGGAGTCCATTTGATACGAGCGACGATCGCCGGTCTGCGGCGTGCTCTCGGCCGCTTCGCGGAACGGGCCGTAGAAGCCGCCTGCATACTTGGCGGAGTAGGCCATCACCGGCAGATGCTGATATCCGGCAGCATCGAGGGCGCGGCGAATCGCACTGATCATGCCGTCCATCATCCCGCTCGGCGCGACCATGTCGACGCCGGCCTTCGCATGGCTGACGACTTGCTTGGCCAACAGTTCGAGCGTCGCGTCGTTGTTCACATCCATGCGGCCGGTCGATTTGTCTAACACCCCGCAATGGCCGTGATCGGTGTACTCGCAAAAGCAAACGTCGGTGACGGTGAGCAAGTTGGGGGCCGCCCGCTTCACGGTTCGCACGGCCTGCTGGATAATGCCGTCGTCGGAGTACGAATCGCTGCCGAGCGGGTCTTTCTTATCCGGGATGCCGAACAGTAGGACGCCGCCGAGGCCGAGCGCCGCTACTTCCTTCGCTTCCTTCTCCAGCTCGTCGAGCGAGAGTTGAAACACGCCCGGCATGCTGCTGATTTCTTTCCGCACCCCTTGGCCGGGCCGCACGAACAGCGGGTACAAGAACTGGCCGGCATGCAGGCGCGTGGTCCGCACCATCTCGCGCAACTGCGGCAGTTGTCGCAGACGGCGGAGGCGCGTGGTGGGGAACTGGCCGGAGGGATCGGAGGTCATGGTGTGTTCGGTTGGAGAGCTTTGCGGGCCGCGGCGACGACTTCGTCGGCCCACGGTTCGTCGGCGTAGAGTTCGATGATCGCGCGGCGAATTTGTTCGGCCTCGGTGGGATTGTCGGCGGCGATGGCATCGGCCCGGGCGAGTTGCTTTTCGACCACGCTCCGATCGTTGCGCGATTGTTTGTCGGACAGGTTGTGCAGTCGGGCCAACTGCTTCTGTGCGAGCAACAAACATTCGCGATCCGACTTTTTGGCGTCGGGATCGTTGTGATACAAATCGACCAAGGCCTGCAATTTCCGGCGACAAAGCGATGGATTCAAGTGTAAGTAGCCGGTCGCCTCGATGTAAGCCCGCTCGATCGGTGAGAGCCCCTCGTTCTTGGAGAGAACCTTGCCGCGCAGCTCGAACTTGCGTTGCAATCGATACAGGTCGATCTCGTTGAGATACCCTTGCAGCTCGCGGGAGCGAGAATCGGCCGAGTAGTAGTTCAGGAAATCGTGCAGCTCGCGCTCCACTTCCAGCAGGCGTTCGGGCTTGTTCTCCGCGGCGGCGGCGGCAATGCGGTCGTAGAGCTTTTCGGCCGACGGCGGCTGCAGCCAGTACCAAATCAACGCCCCGATCGAGAGCATGGCGACGACCAGCCCCCAGGTGTGCGGCGAAATCCACGGCGTCGGCTCTTCTTCAACGCGGTCGAATTTGCGATGCTCGTCGCGCTCGACGGCCGTAAACGAGCGGCTGGCGAAGGAGGTCGCCACGGCAGCCGGCGTCGCGACGCGCGGCACCGCCGGCGCGACGCGGAAATCGGTCGTGTCGTGCAGCGAGCCGCGATCGGCGACGGGAGATTCTGCTGCACTCAGCGGCACCAGCGGGGGCAACGCAGTCGGAGCGTCGGCGAGATTCGCTTCCTCCGGCGGCAACGGCAGCACCGAGTCCGGCGCCAACTGCACGTCCGACGTTGCCGCAGCCTCCACCGCCTTCGCCGTCAGCACGGCCTCGAGCGCCCGCGAGGTCATCATCGCGTTCGGCATCCGCTTGGCCGGGTCTTTGTGCAGCAGTTGCAGCACCAAGTCGTTCAGGGCCCGCGGCACCGTCGGCTGGATGCGAGTGATCGGCTCCGGCTCGGCGAACCGCTGCAGTTGCAGCATCTCCAACAGCGAACGAGCGCGGAACGGCGGGCGGCCGGCCAGCAACGCATAGAGCACGCCGCCGAGACTGTACAAGTCGGATCGATAGGTCGCCGGGCGACCGTCGGCTTGTTCGGGGGCCATGTACTCGGCCGTCCCCAGCACGCCGCCGTCGGCCGTCATGCCGGAGTTGCCGAAGAGCTTGGCGATGCCGAAGTCGGAGAGTTTGATCGTGCCGTCGGTCGTCAGCAGCAGATTGGCCGGCTTGATGTCGCGATGGACGATGCCGCGATCGTGGGCATGTTTGAGCGCGCGACAGATTTGCACGCCGAGCCGAGCCGCTTCTTGCCAGGTGAACTTCCGCCCTTGCTCGATCGCTTCTTGCAGGCTGCAGCCGTCGACCAACTCCATCGCATAAAAGCGAGAGCCGTCCTCGTCGCCGTAGCCCAGAATGCGGACGATGTTCGGATGGCTGAGCATCCGCAAGCTTTCGATCTCAGCGGCGAAGCGATCGTGGAAACCGTCCTCCGGCCCGTGCAAAGCGGTCAGCACTTTGACGGCGACCTGCTCGCCGGTGACGTCGGCCGTCGCGGCGTAGACCGTCCCCATGCCGCCGCGGCCGATGCGGCGATCGAGACGATACGGACCGAGGCGTTCGAGTTGCGTCGCCATAAGGGCAAGTGCGGCCGCGAAAGGAGGATTAACTCCATCGTACCCGCGAGGCGAAACTCTTGCCAATGAGCCGGTTCGACGGGACTTCTGCGGCCCCGCCGGCCGGCGATTACCGCGATTTTACCTATCGACGATGATCTCGAAACCGCCGTAGGCCATCCGTTTCATGTCGAACGGCATCGCCTTCATTTCGGTTTCGGACGGCTGCATGCTGTGATCTTTCATCACCTTGGCATTCACTTGATCGCGATGCTTGCGCGACTTGTAGACGATCCAGGAGAAAACGACCGTCTCACCGGCTTTCAACTTGGTGAGCTTAGGAAACGGTAGACCGAACGGTGGGTTCATGTCCTCGCCGATCGCCTCGCAATACTGCAGCGCTCCGTGCTTCGTCCAAATCTCGCCGCCCTTTTGGGCCATCTTGGTGTAGGCCTTCAGATTCTTCGTCGGTACGACCAGCACGAAACCATCAACGTAGCGCATCACGGTACTCCTACTTGGGGCGCGAGGTGAAATTCACGGGTGTCGTTACTCGAGAAACAGAATCGGTTTGCCGGTCGTCGCCGACTTCGGCAACGGCAGGAACTTGCCAATCGACCAACAGCCGGGGCCGAGCAGCATAATGGGAGCCAGCAAGCCGATGAGAGCCAGATTGTATTCGTAGCCGTTGAGTTTGGGGTCAACAAAGCTCAACAAGAAGCCGTTCTTGCCATGCACCATCGCAATGGCACCGATCATGATCACGATGTTCGACGCCGCGGAAAATCGTGTGAGGAACCCGAGGGCGATGCCGACGCCGCCCAGACATTCGCCCACGGAGACCGGGTAACCGAGTGGCCCCATCATCTTGACGGTCTCCGCTAATCCCTTGCCGCCGAACAGGCCGAACAGTTTCTGCGCACCGTGCACAAAGAAGATGGCACCGACGATGAGCCGCATGATAAGCAGCGAAAGGTTGAGCATCGAATTACCTGCAGGAAGTTTAGGAAAGGCGAGAACCTATTCGTCACCGTGAATTCAGCGTTACTTGTTGAAGGCGCCGAGCGGATCGGGAGCTTCGGCCGGCTGCGGCGTCACATCCGGCGTGTCGGCTGCGGCCTTCGGCGGCGCTTCGACGATCTTCTTCATGCTCGCCAAGCCTTCGGCATATTTCTCGCCGACCATCTTGTCCATATTCATCACCAGGCACATCGCCTTGCCGACGAAGTTGTTGTCGCCCGACATCGACCAGGTGACGTCGGTCTTCTCGCCGCTGGGCTTCAGCGTGAACTCGACGTTGGCGGTGTCTTGCATCGGCTTCTCGAAGTCGAGCCGAATGCGGACCAGTTCGTTCGGCTTGCTCTCGACGATCGTCATGCTCCCTTTGCCGACCTCGTCGTTGCCGTCCCACTTGAAGACGGCATCTTTACCCGCCGCCGGGCCTTCGAACGTGGCTTTTGCTTTCGGATCGATCTTGGCCCAAGGGGACCACTCTTGCCAGTTGTGGAAGTCGTTCACCTGTGCAAATACGGCCGCCGGCGGAGCGGCCATCGTCGCCGAGCGGGCCACGTGGAACGTGTTCGGTTGCATCGCCACGACGATGGCCAACACGACGATGACGGCGAGCAGGAGGAGTACGATTTTCTTGAGCATGGCGAGGTCAAACCCTTGAACGAGAACCGGGGGTGATGCGGCGCCGATTATGGCCGCAATCGCCGAATCTCAGCAAGACGAACGAGGGAAGGCCCGACGTTGCGCATAAAAAAGGCCCGGCCGATGCGAACATCGGCCGGGCCGGAATAGACTAAGCCACGATCGTCGAGCGGATTACAGATCCTTTGACACATAGGTCGTTAGATCGTCGAGAATGTCGCCGTCGGCGCCGACGACGCCCTTGAACACGGCTCGCGAGCCGCCGATTTCAAACAGGATCAGGTTACGCCCATAGACGTACGTTAGATCGACGTTCGGGTAGTAACCCGCTTCCAGCATCAGCTTGCCAACCATCGCGTTTTGCGGGCCGAGGCCGACAGCCATCAGTTTGTTCGTCGTCGAGACGCTGCTGCTGTTGTACACGGTGCCCGAGGTGCCGAGCTTGATGTTGTCGCGATAGACTCGGTCGATGATCTTTTTGCCGGCGGAATTGCCGGAGTTTACGATCGCGACATACGTGCCGCCGGTCAGGGTCGTCGGCGAAATGAAAGCGTCGCTCGGCCGCGTGCTGTTCGAGGCATGGCTCGTTGAAGAAAGGTTGTACAGCGTCAAGATGCCGGCGCTGATCAGGCCGTCGGCGTCGGTTTGGGTCAACTGGTAAGCGGCCAACTTCGGGTTGGCACCGGTACCCAATTGCGGATGCAAACCGGTCGTTTTGGTGGCCGTGTAGCCTGCGCGCCATAGGTTTTGACCATCCATCAACGAATCGTAGCCGTCGGGCAGGGCGAGCTTCATGGTGCGATAGGTCTGGATGTAGCGTGCAGCGTCGTTGGCCGAGTTGGCACCGACGGCATGGTTGGCGGTTCCTTGCAGACCGTCCAACTTCGGCAGGATGATCATGGCCAACACGGCCAGGATCGCCACGACGACGACCAATTCAATCAAGGTCATACCACGAGATTGTTTCTTCATAGAGCTAGTCCCTCTTGCTTACCTGCTGGGGTCGGTGAATTTCAAATCGGGGTCCGGTCCATGACGTTCGTCGGTACCGGGCGATTTTGGCGGCTCGATTACACGGGGAATGCCTTCCCGCCGCGAACATTCGCGGAGTTGAAGACAACACACTATCGAGAATGAATCTCAGTCGCAAGTAGTTAGGAGGGGTGAAATATCGTTTATCCAAGCCCGAGAATGAGGCTGCTTTGAACACGCCCGCTCTTGCTCAACTTCCTGCCCCGAATAGGTTTCCGTCACTTCATCGTACGGTGTCTCGACGTCGGGCGGCCCGACCGGTATCGTGCCTCGACCGGCAAAACCGCCCCTTCGCATCAAATCCTGTGTAGGACGCTAGCATGTCAGGCTCCATCGTCACCCTGCCTCGTACCGAGAACCAAGTCCGCGGGCTCGCCCAATACGCGCTCGATTTCTTAGCGGGCAAGATCGGATCGCCGAGCGATGCGGTGCTGCAAACGGTCGAGCGATTCCAACTCGATGCGGTCGCCTGCGGCGTGTCGGCCTTGGCGTTGAAGACGAACGCGCCGACCGTGCTGCGCCGCGAAGCCCAAGACTATCCGCGTGCGGCGGGTCGCGCGACCGGCGGCGTGCCGTGCTTCGGCAGTCGCACGATGGTTGCTCCGGAGAAGGCCGTGGTCGCCAACTCGGCTGCGGTTCGGGAGTGGGACTCGAACGGCACGAACTTCGGCTACGATCCCGAGCGCGGTCACACGGCAGGCGAGTTCGGCCACAACGATTTCTATCCCGTCGCCATTGCGGCGGCGCAACGAGCCGGCTTCGACGGCAAGCAAACATTGCGAGCCTTGTTGCTCGTCGACGAGATTCGCGGTCGGTTGGCCGAGGTCTTTTCGCTCAAGTCGTACAAGATCGATCACGTAGTCCACGGTGCGATTGCGTCGGCGATTACGTACGGAGCCGCCCTCGGCGCGACGGTCGATCAGATCGAGTCGGCCGTTGGGCAAGTCGTCGCGCACTACATTCCGTTCCGTGCGATCCGCGCCGGCAAGCAACTCTCCGACTCGAAGGGGGCTTCGGCGGCGATCAGTTCCGAAGTCGCCGTGCTGAGCATGTGCCGTGCGATGCGCGGGTTCATCGGCCCGGCCGATATCTTCCGCAATCCCGAGGCGATCTTTTGCTTGTTCGAGAAGCCGAGCAAAAAAGGCGAAAGCCCGTTCGATCTCGTGTTGGGTGATGCGGGCGACGACTATGCCGTGATGGGGATGCACTTCAAGATCGGCCTGTACGAACATCAGTCGGCCGGTGCGATCCAGGGCCTCATCGACCTGTTGGTCAAGAATCCGAAGTTATTGGAGGATGAGGCGAAACTGCGCCGCGTCGGCATCACCATCTACGAACCGGCTTTCGGCATCATCGGTGATCCGGCCAAACGCGATCCGCGAACGCGGCAGAGCGCCGACCATTCGATGGTCTACATCATTGCGACGCTGCTCCGAAAGGCGTTGCAAAAGAAGCAGGCCGGCTGGGAAGAATTGATGCTACTGCCGCAAGATTACGACGATGCAGCCCTGGCCGATCCGCTGACGCGACGGTTGATCGATAAGATCGACTTCCGCCACGGCGGCAAGGAATTCGACGACAAGTATCCCGACGGCATTCCGACGGCGCTCGACATCGAACATGCCGACCTCGGCACGGTCGGCAGCGGCATGGTGATGTATCCGGAAGGACACGCTCGGAACCGCAGCGGCAATCTCGCCAAACTACTGAAGACGAAGTTCGAGCGGTTGGCGGCTCTCGGCGTCGACGACGCAGCCGGACTCTATCGCCGCTTTACGAACTTCCGCGAAAAGACCCCCGCCGATGTGGCGAGCCTGTGCGACTTTACGATCCGCGGCGTGGAGTAGCGATTACAGATCGCCGGCAGCGGATTCGTGCAAGCGTTTGAGCGCCGCTTCAATGCCGTCGGCGTGGCCGAACACGGCGGAGCCGGCGACCATCACGTTGGCTCCGGCGCTGACGCAGAGCGCGGCGGTGGTGGCGTCGACGCCGCCGTCGACTTCCAACTCGCAGCCGTGGCTTAGTTCGTGGATCATCATCCGCAGCCGTTCGATTTTCGGCAGCGACGAGCGGATGAACGCCTGTCCGCCGAAGCCCGGGTTAACGGTCATCGCCAACACGATATCGACGTCGGGCAGAATCTCTTCGATCGCCGCAGTCGGTGTGGCCGGATTGAGCACAACTCCTGCTTTGACGCCGAGTTGCTTGATCCGCTCGATCGTACGATGCAGATGATGATTACCTTCGGCATGCACCAGCAGGCTCGTCGCGCCGGCGGCGACGAACGCTTCCAAATACCGGTCCGGGTCGGAAATCATCAGATGCGTTTCGAGCGGCAGGCCGGTTACGCTGCGGAGTGCCTTGATGACCGGCACGCCAAAACTGATGTTCGGCACAAAGTGACCGTCCATCACGTCCACATGAATCCGATCGACCGCGTACTTCGCTGCGACGGCTTCGACGGCGGCCACCTGTTCGCCCAACCGCGCAAAGTCGGCGGCCAGAATCGAAGGGGCGATATGAAAGGTCGCGTCGCTCATGAATCTCTCGGGTTGCGTTCTATCCGTCCGCCTACTGCCCTCTGCCTACCGCCTACTCTATTCTAGCTGACTCGCAGCGGCCCGATCGACGTACCACAACAATCTTCCGCCGGTCGGGTTGATGCCTTGGCTCGGTAGTTTGGCGGGGTCGTGCGGGCCTTGCCGAACTTCGCGAAGAATGCGGGCTTTGCCCGCCCCGGCCGCGAGGAACATCACGCATCCGGCGGCGTTCAATGTCGGATAGGTCAGCGTCAGCCGGCGGGTCAGTTGTTGCGGCACCTCGTTGGCCACCACCCACCGGCCTTGCTCGTTCAAGGCCGCAGTGTTGGGAAACAGCGACGCCGTGTGGCCGTCGTTTCCCATGCCGAGCAGTACCAAGTCCAAGCTCGGTGGAGGGCCGTTGAGCGGCGCGTTGCAAACTTGGGCCAACGTTCGTTGATACTCGTCGGCCGCGTCGCTGAGCGGATCGGCTTCGCCGCGCATGCGGTGGACCTTCGTCCAATCGACGTCGACGCGCGACAGCAACGATTCGGCCGCCATGCGATAGTTCGAGTCGGGATGTTCCGCGGGAACGCTCCGTTCGTCGCCCCAAAACCACTGGATCTTCCGCCATTCCACTTCGTCGCGAAACGGGGCCGCGGCCAAGCGTTCAAACATCGCGCGGGGTGTGGAACCGCCGGAGAGAGCGACCGTGAATTGCGGGCGGACCGCGAGCACGGCGCGGACCGCATCGACGAACGTGGCAGCCGCGGCGGCAAACAGGTCCGCTTCTTTGTCGAAGATTTTGAGTTCACCGCTCATGACGCACTCCCGGCCATCGCGGCCGTCGGGCGGCAAAGTTCTTGCCGCATCACAAAAGTCTCCGCCTCACCGACGAGTACCGCGTCGATGCGATTCAAAAACAGCCCGGTGTCGACGACGCCTGGGATGTGCAGGATGGATTGTTCCAAGGCTGCCGGATTCGCGGTCGGTCCGATCGCGCAATCGACGATGTGGTTGCCGTTGTCGGTGAGGCCCGGCTTGCCGTCGACCAGATAGAGCGTGCCCGGAATGCCGAGCCGCTTTGCTTCTTGCAGCACCAGCGGCACGGCAAAGGGAACGACTTCCACCGGCAGCTTTCCGCGTGAGCCCAAGACCGGCACGAGTTTTTCCGTTCCAACAAGCAGCACTACCTGCTTCGATGCGGCGGCGACGATTTTTTCTCGCACCAGTGCGCGGCCGTAGCCTTTGATGACGTTCAACTGCGGGTCGACTTCGTCGGCGCCGTCGACGGTCAGGTCGAGCGGCATCCCTTCTTGCAGGCTGACCAACGGCACGCCGCAACGCGTGGCCGCAGCGGCGGCGGCTTGCGACGTGGCGACGCCGCGAACCTTTAAGCCGGCGCGAACCTTGGCTCCGAGCGCTTCGATGAACTTCTCGGCGGCGCGGCCGGTGCCGAGGCCGAGCGTCATGCCGTCGGTCACTCGTTCCAAAGCTCGCTCGAAGATGGTCATGCGATTCGTTGCGTTGCTACTAAAGAAAAACTACGCCAAGGCTGCGAGGACGATCTCGCGCAGCTTGGCCAACCCGGTGCGGACGTCGGAGGTCAGGTGCACCCGCAGGATACGCCGACCGCGTTCGGCCAGCACTGCGAAATCTCCCTGAGCTTGCGCACTTTTCAGGATGCCGAAGTCGTACTTCTGGCCTGGGATCGGGCAGGGCTCGGCATCGTCGCTGGTGATCTGCAGGAAGACGCCGTTGTTGGGGCCTCCCTTGTGGAGTTGGCCCGTGCTGTGCAGGAATCGCGGGCCGTAGCCGACGGTCGTGGCGACCTTCTTCTTGCCGCGGACGGCGAGCCGCAGGCGTTGCAGTTCGGCGTCGTGCACGGAGTTCATTTCCACGTAGGCGTTGATCGCAAAGTAATCGCCCGTCGTCAGGCGGCTGAGATGGGCTTTGATGAGCGACGCGACGTCGGTCTTGCCTCCCGCGGCCGCCTTGAGGTCGGCGGAGTTCTTGGCATCGGTGAACAGCGTGATCGGGCCGTCTTGAGTGAGCGGAGCTTCTTCCGGCAGTTTGCCGGTCTTTTCGTATTCCGCCATCAGCGAGCGGGCCACGATCTTCGCGCTCTCGACGTCGGGCTGATCGAACGGATTGATGCCCAGCAACGCACCGGCGACGGCGGTTGCGATCTCCCAGCGGAAGAACTCTTGGCCGAGGTGCATCGTCGAAGGGACGTCGATGGTGACGACCGGATGCCCGGCCTTTTGCAACGCGGCCACGGCTGCGTCTTGCGCGGCATCGGGGCTCGTCGCCAAGCGCGAGTAGACGAACAACCGATCGTCGCCGTAGACCGCGGGCTCCGAGGTCGGCTCGCCGTCGACCGGCACAATGCCGTGCCCTTTCTTGCCCGTGCTCTCGGCGATCAGTTGTTCGAGCCACGCCCCGAGGCCCGCAATGGCCGGCGAGGCGATGACGGTGAGCTTGTCGCGTCCCGCTTTGGCGAGCGTGCCGAGGATGAGTCCCAGGGCGACGCCGGGGTTCTTCTCGACCGTCGCTCCTTGGCAGGCGGTCACCATGTATCCGGTCGTTTCGAGAAATGCCGGGGCGTCGATCCCGCTGCTTGCGGCCGGGATCATGCCGAAGTTTGACAGAGCCGAAAAACGACCGCCGACTTGCGGGTCGCCGTAGTAGATGACGCGGAAGTGATCCCCTTCGGCCACCTTCTGCATGTGCGTGCCGGGATCGGTGACGGCGATGAACCGACTGCCGGGTGACGGCAAGCCCGGCGTGGTTTGCGTGCGGTTGAAGAAGAATTGCTTGAACGAGTTCGGCTCGATCGTGCTGCCCGACTTCGACGCGACGATGAACAGCGTCGTTGCCGGATCGAGTTGCGAGCTCAATCGCATGACCTGCGCGGGAACGGTCGAATCGAGCACCAGCAACTGCGGATAGCCGGCCGACTGGCCGAAGGTGTGGGCCAGCACCTCGGGACAAAGGCTGGAGCCCCCCATGCCGAGAACGACGACGTGCTTCGCGCCGCTCGACTTTGCATCGTCCGCCGCTTTGGTCAGCACGGCGGCATCGGCGTGGGTTCGCTGCGCGATGGTGAGCCAGCCGAGCCAGCGGTCTTCGTCGGCGTTGCTCCAGAGCGTCTTGTCTTTGGCCCACATGCGGGCCGTGCCGTTGTTTTTGGTCCACGCGGCGGCGGCCTCGGCCACGGCGGCGGAGTATTGCCCCAGTGCGGCTGTGTGCAATCGATAGTTCAGATCGGCCATAGTTTGCCCCGTCCCAGTAAGATCATTAAGAACAAGAGAGAAACGTCTTGGCGCGTGCCGTACCGCCTGAACCCGCCGGACGCGGTCATCATAGATTTTTCGACTTCGGCGAACAAGGAGCGGCGGCGCTGCTTATAATGGCCCGCGTCCACGTTCCCCGCCTGCGAACTTGCTTGAACTCACCCTGATGCATCCAACTCTGTATCAAGTTAGCGCCCGACTTTTGCTCGGCGAACTCAGCGAACGTCTGGGACGTGCCGCGACGCTGACCGACGTCGACGACGAACAACTCGACCTGTGGGCTGCGCGGGGATTTGATTGGATCTATCTGTTGGGCGTGTGGCAAACCGGTCCGGCGGGTAAACGGGTCTCGCAAACGTTTGCGGCTTGGCAAGACGGCTATCGCGAACGGCTGCCCGACTTCACTGCGGCCGACGTTTGCGGTTCGCCGTTTGCCGTGCAGGCGTACACGGTGCATCAAGATTTCGGCGGCGATGCGGCTTTGGCTCAACTCCGTGATCGACTGCAGCGCCGTGGTTTGAAGTTGATGCTCGACTTCGTGCCGAACCACACGGCTCTCGATCACGCGTGGGTTGCCGTGCATCCGGAGTTCTATCTGGCCGGCACCGACGCCGACGTGACTCGCGAGCCGGCTAACTTTGTGAAACTGCCGAGCGGCAAAATCTTGGCCTATGGTCGCGATCCTTACTTTGCCGGCTGGCCCGACACGTTGCAGCTGAACTATCGTCACGCCGGTTTGCGAGCCGCGATGATCGGCGAGTTGCAAAAGATCGCGGGGCAATGTGACGGCGTTCGTTGCGATATGGCGATGCTGGTGCTGCCCAACATCTTTCGTCGCACGTGGGGCGAGCGGGCCTTGCCGAGCGACGGCACGTCGCCGATCGACGCGCCGTTTTGGCCTGAGGCGATCGGCCAAGTGCGCGGCGATTATGCCGGTTTCACCTTCTTGGCCGAGGCCTACTGGGAGACCGAAGCGGCTTTGCAACTGCAAGGCTTCGATTTCACGTACGACAAGCTGTTGTACGATCGACTACGAGTCGGCGAGGTCGAAGGAGCCCGCGAGCATCTCGCTGCGGACTACGATTTTCAGTGCCGCAGCGCGCGGTTTTTAGAGAACCACGACGAACCGCGGGCTGCGACGGTATTCGAGCCGGACGTGCATCAGGCGGCGGCGGTAGCGGCGTTCACCGTGCCGGGGATGCGGTTCTTACACGACGGCCAACTCGACGGACGTCGCGCGGCACCCTCGATTCACTTGTCGCGGCGAGCCGCCGAAGGAGCCGACCCCGTGCTCCGCGATTTCTACGGATCGCTGCTGGCCTGTTTGCGGCGACCGGAGTTCCGGGCCGGCAAATGGCGGCTGCTGCCGTGCCTGGCGGCCTGGGCCGACAATCCAACATTTCGCAACTTCATCACCTACGAATGGCGCGATGCCGATGATCGCCGCGCCTGGGTGGTCGTCAACTACGGCCCGACGCAAGCGCAATGCTTCGTGCAACTCGGCGACGACGGACTCCGCGGTCGCATGCTGATGCTGCGCGACCAGATGAGCCGCGCTTGGTTCGAGCGCGATGGCAACGACTTGGCCGAGCGCGGCCTGTTCGTCGATCTGCCCGCTTGGGGCTATTACGTCTTCGACGTGACGCCGAGCTAGAAGTTAGCGAACGGCCGCAACGGGCCGCGTCGGGGCGGCAACGCCGACCGGAGGTTGCGACTGCGGCAACGTGGCGCGATGTTGCATCATCGCCTCGGCCGCTTGATAGGCGATCTTCGCCATGTTGGCCATGCGCGCCGGCTCGATGCCGCAGAGACGACCGTTGGGATCGCGCTGATTCGCATTTGCCGGATCGCTGCCGAGCAACGCGGCAATAATCTCGCCGGCCAACCAATCCTGCATCGTCATCCCTGGAAACATGTTCTAGCCCCTGAGCGCCTAAGTTTCGTGTGCGGAAAAAGCATGCGGGAAAGCTTATGTCCGCATTAGGTTTCTGACGGGCGGAAGCCCGCGAGTTCCAAAAATCCATTCCCGGCGGGCTCGTCGTCATCGTTACAACCGCTTCGTTGCGAACCCGTCGGAGGAGTGCCCCGTTTCCAAAGAGTGGGACGGTTGATAAGCCGTGACGATTGTTCGAGCGACTTTGCCGTTGATCCCACGGCGTTGCTTCATGTGAGACGATGCCGGTTCATAAGGTTTGCCGCCGGTAACGAAAGCGACGGCCGGAGAACCAAACCCATCGTTTTGCCGTGAGCGGCCGATGTTACCGGCATACTGCTCACAAGCATTGCACACGGGCGAGGGTTCAATGAGAGTGTCTTTGTTAAAGTTATTGGCCGCGATTGCTTTCGTTTTGACGTTGCCGTTGACCCTGCGGGCGGAAGAAGCCCCCGTCGTCGGACAGGCGGAGACGATCGCCTTGGCCGACCCGTTCGTGACGTCGTATGCCCGGGAAGCCGAAGCCGCGACGAATGCCCCGACGCTTGTGGCTGCCCCTTCGTACAACTCGCTGCCGCGGTTCGAGACCAGCGCCTCGCTGCTGTTTTTGAAGCCGAGCTCGGGCAGTTTGGAATACGGCACGCTCGTCTATCCGTTCCCGGCCCCGGCGCCGCATTGGGAAAACCAAGCGATCTCGCCGAAGTACAGCCCGGCGTTCGACGTCGGCCTGCGCTACTTGGTTCCCGAGACGGGCAACGATCTCAAAACGTCGTGGACGCATTTGGACACGACGGATACCGCCGCGTTCGCCGGTGATGCGATCACGAACTTCGCGGGCCCTTCGTATCTGATCGGCCCCGGTGCCAGCAATTACAACTTAGCCAACGGTAGCGTCAGCTTCCGTTACGATGCGGTCAACCTTGAGGCGGGCCACACGTGGCATTCCGGCCGACCGTTCCAGGTACGCATGTTCGGCGGCCTGCAGTATGGCAACATCCGCCAAGTGCTGAGCAGCACGTTCGCCGACTCCGGCAGCACGGATAGTCATTCGAACGTGATGAAATCGAAGTTCGCCGGCGTCGGCCCCCGGTTCGGCGTCAACGCCCAATACAATCGCCGCAATTTGCAGTTCGTCGGCGACATGGCGGCTGTGGCACTGATCGGCACGGCACGAACGCGGTACGACTTCAATACGGTCTCGGCGATGTTCCCCGGCGGAAGTGCGCAATCGTTCACTTCGCCGAACTCGACGCAGATCGTGCCGGGCTTCGACTCGCGCTTGGGCGGTGCCTATTCGTTCCGCTTCGGCCGCGGCATCGTGAAGCTCGAAGGGGGCTACCAAGCGGCGATCTACCTAGACGCCATCAACTCCTACACGTTGACCCAAGTGGCCACCCCGCCGGTCGTCGGCGGCGTCGGCGTCTTCTTCGCTACGGCCGAGCACCTGCAGAACAACTTCATGGCCCACGGCCCGTATCTCTCGTCGAGCTTTGCGTTTTAGTTCGTAAGACCAACGCCGGTAAGCCCCGTAAACCTATAAGACGGGGTGGCACTGACAACTCGTTGTCAGTGTCGCGCAGCGATAAGAGGCTGCTTTCTCATACGGCGATGAGTTCAAGGCCTCGAACACCTGCGGCGCACGGACAACGAGTTGTCCGTGCCACCCAACCCGTCTTGCTGCGCAAGGTGTCGCCATCTAATCGGCAGGCGGCGGCGTGATTCTCACTTGCTCTTGCGGGGAAAAAGGGTTCTAAAATAGCAACGTTTCGCCTCGTGCATGAACGCCTTCGGGTGGACGCGAGGAGTGATCGAAACGGCGGTTTTTTAGGCGAATTATTCCCGTAGGTTCAGCATGCCTGAATTTCTTCTCAAGCGGTTGGACAATCTGAAGCAGCAATTGCTTTTCCTCAGTAGTCACGTCGAAGACGGGATCGGCAAAGTCGTTTCGGCCTTGGTGAATCGCGACGCTCGGTTGGCCGAAGAAGTCGTCCGCAGCGATGAGGAAATCGACCGTCTCGAGGTCCAGATCGAGCTGGAATGCGAGAAGGTGCTGTGTCTGCAAGCGCCGGTCGCTTGCGATATGCGACTGGTGGTGACCTCACTGAAAATCAGCGGCTACCTGGAACGGATGGGCGACCTCACCAAGAAGGTCGGCAAGAACGTCATCTTTTTGTGCGGCGTTCCACCGACCTCCGCTCAGGTGAGTTTCCGCGAGATTGCCGAGCGGGCACGATCGATGGTGAAACGGAGCATGGATGCCTTCGTCAACGGCGACGTCGCTTTGGCTCGCCAGGTCATTGCCGAGGACGACGCGATCGACGATCTGAAGGATGCGCTCTACGAAGAGGTGCTCAGCACGATCCCCCAGCATCTCGATCAGTTGAAGCCGCTGCTCAAGCTGTATTCGGTCGCCCGCAATTTCGAACGTTTAGGCGACATGGCCACGCACATCGCCGAAGAAGTGGTCTTCCTGGTCGACGGTGAGAATGTGCGACATTCCTCCCGCCAGAACGTAGCGGGCTAGCCGTTGCCGGCGTGTGCTACGTCACACCTTGCAGCGCATGCAGCACGCGCAACAGCAAATACGCGAGCGTGCCGCAGATCGGAATCGTCAGCAGCCAGGCCCAAATCATCTTTTCGATGACGGTCCAGCGGAGTGCGTTCCAACGCTTGGCGGCACCGACCCCCATGATCGCCGACGAGATGATGTGCGTCGTCGATACGGGAATGCCGAAGTGCGAAGCGACGCCGATGACGGCGGCCGAAGTCGTTTCGGCGGCGAAGCCGTGCACCGGTTGAAGTCGGACCATCTTGTGGCCGAGCGTTTTGATGATCCGCCAACCGCCGGCCGCCGTTCCCGCCGCCATGACGACCGCGCACACGACCTTGATCCACATGGCGATCTCTAAATCGCGTCCCGCCGTCGGCGGTGCGGTGCGGAGAAACTCCAGCCAACTCGGCAGGCTCTCGAACCGGCCTTCGGTCGTTCCGGCGACGAGCGCCAGCGAAATGATGCCCATCGTTTTCTGAGCGTCGTTGGTGCCGTGCATGAAACCCATGCCTGCGGCGCTGAGCAATTGCGCTTTGCCGAACACCGAGTTCACGAATCGCGGCTTCGAGTTCTGCAGCAAGAAGTAGAGCAGCCCCATGATCAAGAACCCGAGAATGAACCCGCCCAGCGGCGACGAGAACATCGGCACGACGACCTTCCACAGCAATCCTTTGCCGTGATACCAGTGCACCGGGTCGGGCTGGGACCAGATGACGACGCTCCAATTTCCGGCCGCCGCCACGGAAGCTCCGACGAGGCCTCCGATCAGCGCGTGGCTACTGCTGCTGGGCAGGCCCCAGTACCACGTTGCCAGGTTCCAAATGATGGCGCCCAGCAAAGCGCAGATCAGCACTTCTTGCGTGACGATCTTATTGTCGACCAAGCCGGAAGCGATCGTCTTGGCGACGGCCGTGCCCCACAGAGCGCCGACGAGGTTGGTAAACGCGGCCATCATCACCGCTTGCCGCGGAGTGAGGACCTTGGTCGAAACGACCGTGGCGATCGAGTTGGCCGTGTCGTGGAAGCCGTTGATGTATTCGAACACCAAGGCCACGATAATCACGGTGAAGATGAGTGACATCGCGTGCTTAGGAGTTCTTGAAGACGATATGGGTGATGGCGTTGCCCGCGTCGCGGCAGCGGTCGATGACTTTTTCCAGCAGGTCGTAGAGGTCGCGGACCATCATCGCTTGAATCGGTTCAAACCTGCCGCCGTAGACTTCGCGGAGCAGTTCGAGGATGACTTCGTCCGCCTCGCTCTCGATCGTCTGCAATTGGTCGTTGAGGTCTTTGATCGTTTCCAACGGCGGCATCCGCCGCAGCGTGCGAACCATGCCCGACAACGTTTCGGTCGCGCGCTCGATCAGCTCGGTTTGCTGGGCGAAATTCACCCCTTCCAATCGCTGCGGTGCTAAGTTGAACCGCTCGGCGAATTTTTCGATCGTCTTGCAGATGCGGTAGAGCGCATAGCTGAGCGTCTCAATGTCTTCACGTTCCAGCCCGGTGACGAACGTGTTGACCAGCTCCTCGCTAATCTGCTGGGTGATTCGCTTGTCCTTGCGGAGCGACGTCGCGAACTGATCGAGCGGATGTGGGTGGCTGCGATCTTTAAGGAGATCGATGAGCAGCCGGGTCGATTCGCGGGTTTCGTCGGCACTGGCTTCCAGCAGAGCGAAGAACTTGTCGTCGTGGCTGAAGAACTTTTGTATGGAAAACATGTGGAAAACGTTAGGCGATGGTTAGGTCGATGCGGAAGCATGGTAGTCGATCGTGGAAAACAATTCGACGGGGTAGCCGGATTGCCTATTCCGGCCGCAAAGAAGGGAGGGCGAAGAAACGCTTGATCTGCGGACTTACGGGGCCGACCGGAGATCTTGGGAGTTGGCGCGTTTTTCTTCCGCGGCGGCCAGTCGTAAGTAACGGGGGGCCAATTGGAATGGGGCGTCGCGGCGGCCGGCTTGATGCAGCTCGGCGGCAAGTTCGGCGACCGTGCCTGCGTCCGGCTCCCAAGCTTCGCGCGGTAGAGAGATCACGTGCGACGGAAGTCGCGGCGTGAGCTTCTCCAGCACCGGGCCGATCACCGCGTCGCCCGGTTGCAGCGCAGCCAGCCAGGCGTCGATGCCGATCAGGTGCGACGGTGTTTCGCGTTGCCAACGGCCTGTTGCATCACGATGAAACGTGGCGTGAAACAGTTCTTGGCGATGGGCGTCGAGAATCGTGTGCAGCACGGTGCCGTCGGTCGTTGCCGCTGCGGCGTGTTGTGCTTGGCGCGCGAGCACGTCGAGCGTGTCGACCGCGATGAGATCGGCTTTCCAGGCGTAGGCCAACGCTTTGGCCGTGGTGATGCCGATGCGGAGGCCGGTGAACGAACCCGGGCCGACGGTGACGGCAACGACGTTAACCTCGGCCGGCTGCCAACCGGCTTGGCGGACCGCCTGGCGTACGGCCGGGGCTAGTCCGCGGGCGCTTCGTTCGCCGGCGGGTAACCGCACCACGTCCGGTTTGCCGCCGAGGGCCAGCGTGGCAACACTGCCGCTCATTCCGCTGGTTTCGAGGGCAAGCAGTCGCATGAGTCTCAATAACGAGGTGCTAACGATGGGGAAACGGTCAGCCTAACAGACGAGTTGCTGGAACGTCAGGTAAGCGGGGCGGTCCTTGACCGTCTGCCGGTGCTAACCTAAACTGCCGTTTGAGTTTGGAACGAAACTGAGCGGCGCACGCGTGTGCGAACCGTACGGTTCGCGGTCGGCCGAGATGCCTCGGAGAGGCCGCTTGGCCGCAGCACGTTCTCCCTTAACTCCCGGCCGGTTGCCGGAGAGCCGCCGCCCCCTTAGAGACGCGCCTGATTACTCCGTGAAACGCGCCCTGATTAGCGATATCCACAGCAACTTGGAAGGCCTGACCGCCGTCCTGGCCGATATTCGCGCGCAAGGGGTCGAAGAAATCTTCTGCCTCGGCGACATCATCGGCTACGGCCCGAACCCGCGCGAGTGCATCGATCTGATCTCCGAGGTCTGCAAGGTCACGATCCTGGGGAACCACGACCAAGGGGCGATGTTCGACCCCGAGGGGTTCAACGCCGGGGCCGAGCGAGCGATCTTCTGGACCCGCGATCAGTTGGAAGGCCGACACGGCGACCCCGCCGCTAATGCCCGCCGCTGGGACTTTTTGGGAACGCTGCCGCGGATGCATCGCGACGACGGCTATCTCTTCGTCCACGGCTCGCCCCGCAATCCGCTCAATGAATATGTCTTCCCGGAAGATGTGCATCATCCGAAGAAGATGGAAAAGCTGTTCTCGCTGGTCGACAAGTTTTGCTTCCAAGGGCACACGCACGTTCCGGGCGTGTTCACGCCCGAGGGGCAATTCATTCGGCCGGAGCAAATGGATTACCGCTATCAGTTCAACGGCGGCAAGGTCATGGTCAACGTCGGCTCCGTGGGTCAACCGCGCGACGGCGACCCGCGCTCGTGCTACGTCATTTTGGAAGACGACGCGCTGACGTATCGCCGCGTGGAATATCCGCTCGACGTTACGGTCGAGAAGATCCACGCCATTCCGGAGTTGGACAACTTTCTCGGCGACCGGCTCCGCAAAGGAATGTAACTCGCCGTCGTCGGTCGCGCCGGTCTCCGGTTCAGTCGTCATCGGGTTCAATCCCGCAGCCTCGAAACACCGCACTTTTTCTGCACGAGTCAACGCCCGCGATGGATAAACGCTTTTTTTCGTTCTTGGTTTTGGCGATGGCCATCATGCTGGGAAACACCCTGCTGATGCGGTGGATGTTTCCGCCTCCGCCCGCCCCGCCGGTCGTTGCTCAGGAAGAGGGCGACAAGAAGCCGGCCGACGCGAAGCCCAGCGATACGGCGAAGCCCGGTGAAGTTGCGAAGCCTGCCGATGCGAAGCCCGGAGACGCTGCGAAGCCGGGCGATGCTCCGGTTGCCGCGCCGATCGTCGCCGATGCTAAGCCGATCACGCCGGCGTGGACCACGCTCGGTTCGCTCGATGCCGCCGGCAAGTACCGCATGTTGGTCACGCTCGGCAATCGCGGGGCGGCCGTGGAACGCGTGGAGTTAAACAACCCTCGCTATCACAACGTCGATAACGTCCATCCGCTGGGCGGTTACTTGGGGCACCTGGCTCCGCAGAACGCCGGCGACAAAGGTTGCACGGTCCAGGTCGTCGGTCCCGGCACGCCCGCCCAACTGGCCGGCATCCGCGTCGGCGATATCATCACCGGCATCAACGGCGAAGCGACGCCGAACATCAACACCTACACCGCGGCGCTGCGGCAAACCAAGCCGGGCGACGTGGCGATGATCCAACTGCTGCGCGATGACAAGCCGCAGTCGATCGAAGTCTCGCTCCGCGCCTACCCGTTGGAGGTGGTGCATCCGGAGACCCCCGACCGCTCGCAACCGGAACTCACCGATCCGCCGTCGTTCTTGCTGACGCTCGATCGTTACGACGATCTCTCGCTCGACATCGACAAGACGGAATTGGACGGCGTGCAACTGCGCGACGCCTATTGGGAGTTGCTCCCCGCCGATCCGGCGAAGCCCGACGAGGCCGCCTTCCGCCGCGTGCTGCCGGCACAAGAGATTGAGATCATCAAGCGGTACGTGCTCTCGCCGCGCGACGAAGCTCAAAAGCAAGATACGGCCCAGGCCTACACGCTGTCGCTGAAGGTCGAAGTGAAGAACCTCGGCGCGGCCCCGCATCGAGTGGCTTACCGTCTGGACGGCCCGACCGGCTTGCCCGCCGAAGGGTTTTGGTACTCGCGAGCCAGCAAGATCGGCGTCGAAAGCGGCTGCGGCATGCGCGACGTCGTCCTCGGTCGCTATGTGGGCACGAACATTGAGCACGGCATGTACACCTGCACGACGATCGCGAATAAGGAGGCGGGCGACGTGGCCGACCCGGCGCTGCAATACGTCGGCGTCGACTCGCAATACTTTGCCGCCGTGTTGTTGCCGCAACCCAACGGCCCGACCGACAAGCGAATCAGTCGCGTGAAGGCGATCACCGCCGGGCCCGTGCCGGTGAACGCGGCCGAGATTCAACTGACGAACGTAACGTTCCGCCTGGCGAGCCGCACACAAGAAATCGCTCCCGGTGCGGCCGCACCGGTCGACGAATACAAAATCTATCTCGGCCCCAAAGTTCCCGCGATGCTGGCCGAGTATCAACTCGCTCCGCTGGTGAGTTACGGTTGGTTCGGTTGGGTCGCTGAGCCGATGTTGGCCATCCTGCACTTCTGCTACGGGCTGGTCGGCAACTACGGTATCGCCATCATCATGCTCACCGTGTTCGTTCGGTCGTGCATGTTCCCCATGAGCCGCAAGCAGGCTTTGGGGGCGATGAAGATGCAAGAACTGCAACCCGAGATCAAGCGGATCGCGGAAAAGTATAAGACGCAGCCCGACCAGCGGATGAAGGCGCAGCAGGAGTTGTTCCGCAAGCACAACTACAATCCGTTCAGCGGCTGCCTGCCGATCTTCATTCAGATGCCGATCTTCATCGGCCTGTATCGTTCGCTGTCGGTGGATGTGGAACTGCGTCAGGCTCCGCTCATCAGCGAGAGCATTCGCTGGGCGTCGAACTTGGCCGCTCCGGATATGTTCTGGTTCTGGAAGCCGTACGTGCCGGAGTTCCTTTCCGGAGAAGACGGCTTCTTGGGTCCGTTCCTCAACGTGTTGCCGTGCATCACCATCTTGTTGTTCATCGTGCAGCAGAAGATGTTCATGCCGCCGCCGACCGACGAGCAATCGGCCATGCAGCAGAAGATGATGAAGTACATGATGATCTTCATGGGCTTCATGTTCTTCAAAGTCCCCGCCGGGTTATGCGTGTACTTTATTTCGTCCAGCATCTGGAGCATTGCCGAACGGAAGTTGCTGCCCAAGCCGGCTCCGACCGATCCGATGGCTCAGGCCGTGTTGAACGTGGAAGCGAAACCGGTCGCCAACGACCGCAAGCCGAAGCGTCGGTAAGCACCGCACGACTTGCTCCGCGCGAATGCCCATGACCCATGACGACACGATCGTCGCCGTCGCCTCGGCTCCGGGCGGAGCGGCCCGCGCGATCATTCGTCTCTGCGGCAGCACGGCGCCGGCCTGCGTCCAAGAGTTCTTCCATCTCCACCCCTCTCCCCTTGTGGGAGAGGGGCCGGGGGTGAGGGGTGAAACGCCGCCGACCTTATCGGCCCACGTTCAAGCCGGCGTTCTGAAGCTTCCCGAATTCACCGCGCCGGTGCCGTGCGATCTCTATGTCTGGCCCGACGCGCGGAGCTACGCCAAGCAACCGACGGTGGAACTGCATTTGCCCGGCGCTCCGCCGCTGGTCGATGCCGCGCTGGCCGCTGCCTGCCGTGCCGGAGCGCGACCGGCGAAGCCCGGCGAGTTCACGCTTCGCGCTTTCCTCGCGGGCCGCTTGGATCTGACGCAGGCGGAGGCGGTGCTCGGCGTCGTCGATGCCGCGGATCAAAAGCAACTCGATGTCGCACTCCGCCAGATGGCCGGCGGCTTGGCCGCACCGCTGCAAAAGCTGCGCGGCGATCTGCTCGACGTGCTGGCCCATCTCGAAGCGGGACTCGATTTCGTCGAAGAGCCGATCGAGTTCATCGCCCGCGACGAACTGCTCGCGCAGCTCACCACGGCTCGCGTGGCCGTGCAAAAGCTGGCCGACCAAACGTCCGCCCGCGGCGACGCCACGGTCGTGCCGCGGGTTGTGCTGGTCGGCGAACCGAACGTCGGCAAAAGCAGCTTGTTCAACGCCCTCGCCGGCACGGCGGCGATCGTGTCGCCGATCGCCGGCACGACCCGCGACTATCTCACCGCCCGACTCGTACTGGATGGTGTGGAGTGCGAGTTCGTCGATACGGCGGGGGTCGAACAACTGGATCGCACGCGCCCCATCGCCGCGGCGGCCCAGGCGTTTACCGGCGAACAAGTCCGCGAAGCGGATGTGCGGTTGTTATGCCTCGATGCCTCGCGTTCCATGACGCCGTGGGAAGCGGCGGAGCTGTCGCGACCTGATCCGCAGCGGATCGTCATTCGCACGAAGGCCGACGTTGCCGCATCGCCTCATCTGCCGCACGGTTTGTCCGTTAGCACGGTCAACGGCACGGGCCTCGACGAGTTGCGTCGCACCGTGCGCGACGCGATCCTCGCCTTGCGTCCGATCTCAGGCGACGTCGTCGCCACGACGGCCGTCCGCTGTCGCGATAGTCTGCATCGCGCGGCCGCCGCACTCGCTGCGGCCGTCCAACTCGTCGAACATCGCGGCGGCGAAGAGCTGATCGCCCTCGAACTCCGCCACGCTCTCGATGAACTCGGCCAAGTCGTCGGCGCGGTCTATACCGACGACATCCTCGACCGCATCTTCAGTCGATTTTGCATCGGGAAATAAGCGTTGTTCGGTGATCGGCCGCGCGGAAGTAAGCGCGAAGACCGCTCGCTTCCGCTCGCGGCTGGTGGGTTGATTGCTTTGCCGATGGCGGTAGCTCACAATGAGCTTCCCGCCTGTCGCACGTTCTCTCCCGCCGCGAATTCTGGAGTTCCCCGCCATGAATTATCGATCGATGTCGCTTGTGTTGGTGTTGGCGACGAACGTGACTCTTTCCGGAGGAGCGAGCCGAGCGGAGGAAAAAGCGAAGGCGGAGGCACCCGCACCCAAAAAGGCGCCGGGCAAAACGAAGCCGACGGCGGCGAACGTTCCTTACGGCAAGCATCCGAAACAAGTCGTCGATTTTTATCAGGCGGACTCGAAGGAGCCGACGCCGGTTATCGTCAACATTCACGGCGGCGGTTGGAGCGGCGGCAGCAAAGATTCCATCTCGCCCGACTCTTACTTGCGGGCCGGCATTTCCGTGGTGTCGGTCGAGTATCGTTTGCTTAGTGAGGCGAAGGCCGACGGCGTGAAGCCGCCGGTGCAAGGGCCGATGGGTGATGCGGCCCGGGCGTTGCAGTTCATTCGCAGCCAGGCGAAGGCGTGGAATCTCGACACGTCGCGGATTGTGCTGACCGGTAGTTCGGCTGGCGCCTGCACTTGCTTGTGGCTGGCTTTTCACGACGACTTGGCCGACCCGAAGAGCGACGATCCGGTGGCACGCGAGTCGACCCGCGTGAGCCTGGTCGTGGTCGGCGGGGCGCAGACGAGCCTCGATCCGAAGCAGATGAAAGAGTGGACGCCCAATAGTTGGTACGGCGGCCACGCCTTCGGCTTTACGTCCGACCCCCAGAAAAAACTTTCGCAGTTCGACGTCTTTCTCGCCGAACGAGAAAAAATCATGCCGTGGATTAAAGAGTACTCGCCGTACGAGTTGGTGACGAGCGACGACCCGCCGGTGGCCTTGTTCTACGGCGCGCCGCCGGAAATGGGCAAAGACGCCAAGGACCCGACGCACGCGACGAACTTCGGGCTGGGCCTGCAAGACAAGTGCAAGTCAGTCGGCGTGAAGTGCGAGCTGATCTATCCCGGCGCGCCCGCGGCCGAGTATCCGGTCGTCCACCAGTATTTGCTGGCGAAGGTGAAGCCGGCGAAATAGTGGCCGTCGTTTGTTGAATCGCGCTACCGCAGCTTCTCCGGGGCGGGAAACTTTTCGCCTGCCAAGGCTCGCTTGACGAGCGCGCCCCACTCCGGCGTGGGCGTGTACTTCCAGTCGGTAATGAGCACCGGTGCCGAACCGGGATGCAGCGAAAACGCGGTCCAATGCAACTTGTTGGCTTGGATGAAACCGAGCATTCGCGGCACCCACGTCGCAGCGTCTTCTTGCGAGTCAGCCGGCATGAACGCGAACTTCTTCGTGTTCGCGCCGACTTCGCTGACGATAATCGGATACTTGTCCGCCACGATCATCACCTTGCCGAGCCAATCTCTTTTCTGCGCGTAGATGTGCGCGGCGTAGGCGAGGCCGTTGCCTCCCTTTTCATCCAACGCAAAACCGTCGGCGATGCCCGTCAGATCGTACGACCAGTCGAGGCCGCCGGCGATGACGATGTTCCTTGCCCCGGTGCTGCGCACGGCATCCAGCAGCGCCTGCACGCCGACCGAGTGAAAGCCTTTGGTGTTCAGGGCCTTTTCTTCGGGCGATAAGAAAGCGTCCTCATCGGCCGGGGCGTTCTTATCGGCGACGAAGCCGCCGTTGCGCCACACTTCCCAGCTGATGCCGTGCGGCTCGTTGAATAGTTCGAACAGAACGGCCGGGTCGTTCTTATACTTCGCCGCCACCTCTTTCCAGAAGTCGATGTGCGCCTGCTTGGGGGCACGAAAGCGATGGAGATCGAGCATCACGTACGCCCCGCGATTCCCCGCCAGCGTAACGACCTGATCAACCAACTCGCGATAAGCCCGGCCTTCGTCTTTCTGCGTGACATCTTGGCCGAACCAGAACTTCTCTTGGATCGGCAGCCGCAGCAGGTTCGCGTTCCAATCTTCCAACGCCACCAGCGTCGAACGGAGCACATACTCGCCGCGCGGGTTCCATTCGAGACTGTCGACGTTCACTCCCTGGAGCCACACCGCCTTGCCGTCGCCGGTGATGATCTGGTTCCCCTTCACGAATAATTCGGCGGGCCATTTCTTGGGGTTCGGTGTTTCCGGCTCCACGTGGGCCGCCTTCTCGATGGCGGCGCGCTCCGCGGCGGCGGCCAACAACGGCGCGGCGTCTGTGGCTTTGAGCGAGAGGTTATCGAGGTCGAGCGTGCCCGACTCGACTTGAAACAGCGTCGGCATGATCACCAACGTCAGGGCTCCGTCCGGCACCAAAAAGGTTTTGCTCTTTTCGACCCAGCCTTCGGTGTTCTTCGCCGTGGCCGACGGCGACGGCGAACCCGGCAGCTTACTCCCCGCGGCATCGAGCCATTGCATCATGATGCGAGCATCGAAGTAGTTGTCTTTGCCTCGCTTGAAGTTGCTCAGCCGTTGCGACCACTTGAACTCGACGGCTTGAACTCCCGCCGGGAGATCGACGGCGTGATAGTGCAGCACCAACTTTCCCGGCGCGGGCGAGACCATGCGCAGGAAGCGATTGTCGTCTTCCTTTTGCCAGCTCGAGTTACCTTTGAGCGCGCCCCATTGGTCGGGCGCGTCCCCTTTGCCGTCGGTCTGAAAAGTTCCGTTGGCGATGAACTCGCCGTCCTTCTCGGCGCGGGCTGCGGCGGCGGTTTGACGTTTCTTGATGGTGGCCGCCAGCTTTTCGGCGGCGGCATCGGCCTTCGCTTTGGCCGCAGCGACGAGCGGGGCCGCGTCGGTCTCGCGGAGCACGACGTCATCGATGTCGAACGTGCCGCTCTGGACCTGAAACAACGTCGGCATGAACTCGAGAACCCTCGCCCCCTCGGGCACCAAAAACTTCACGCTCTTCTCGACCCACTCGCCCGAACTTTTGTTGGTGTTCGGCGCCGGCAAGCTGCCGGCAATCTTTTCTCCCGCGGCATTCTTTCCTTGCAGCAGGATGCGAGCATCGAACCACGGATTCTTGCCGACTTTCAGATCGACGGTCCGCTGCTTCCAACTCAACTCCAACGCCTTCGCACCGCGCGGCAGGTGAAACTGCCGATAGGTCAAAACCATTTCGCCGGCCTTTGGAGAAGCGAGATGCAAATAGCGGTTCGTCTCTTCTGTGGCATAGCTCACGCCGGCTTTGGGCGGCGCCCAACCGTCGGGCACGTCGTCGCCGTCGGCGTCGGTTTGAAAATCGCCGTTCGTCGCGATGGATGCGGCCGGAGTTTCCGCCGCCTGCAAAAAGTGGGCGGGGATAACGAGCAGTCCCGTGATCAACCCCAGGAGAACGCAAGCTCGCAGCGAGTACGGTTGTTTCAAAGCGGTCATGTTCGTCTTGATCTTCAAAAAAGAGGTCTCGCCTGGCTCGTGCAATCACCGTGGCCCACTCACAACAACGTGCGGGTCGCAGCCCATTTTACCCACGGCAATCCGCTCGCTTGTTCCTCGCGGGCGGTCATTGTCGCGGCGGATCGTCCGTTCTTCCTGGCCGGCGACCGTACGACGCACACGATCCTTACAACCCCATCGCGGCGGCTGGCACCGGCGGTATGCGTAAGTTATGGTCTAGCAGGAAGATTGCATCAAGTTTATCGCCGAGACCGCCGTATGTCGTGCCCCCGCCCGTCGGTTGCCTTGTTTCTCTGCCTGGTTGCGGTGCTCATGCCGCCCGCCGTCGCCTCCGCCGCGGAGCCGTCCACGGTTCCGGTCGAAGGCCTGCATCACAACACGCCGCGCTTCCATGCGCTGGTCGGAGCCAAGATCGTCAAGGCTCCCGGGCAAGTCATCGAGAAGGGAACGATCGTGCTTCGCGACGGCGTGATCGTCGGCCTCGGTGCGGAGCAACGCACGCCCGACGGCGCAGTCGTCTGGGACATGGCCGGCAAAACGATCTACGCCGGCTTCGTCGATGCCTACGGTGAACAAGCGGTCGAAGCACCACGCCCCACCGACGGTGCGTGGAGCGCCTCGGTCACACCGCAGTTGCGAACCGATGCGTTCTACAAGTCGGACGCTGCCAACAATAAAAAGTATCGCGGGCAGGGCTTCGCCGTCCGTGTGATCGCTCCGGCCGGCGGCATCGTCAAAGGAACAAGCGTGGCCGCGACCACCGGCGACGAGACGCCGAACTTCGGCATCGTCAAGCCGCAGGCAAGTCTGCATCTCAAACTCATGCCGTCCAAGCCGGGGGGTGATCGCGTCTTCCCGTCGTCGCCGATGGGAGCCATGACGCTCGTGCGTCAAACGTTCTTGGATGCTCGTTGGTACGCCCTCGCTCAAGAGTCGTATTCGAAGGGAGGCAACCAACCGCGACCCGAGACGAACGAATCGCTGGCCGCCTTGAATGAACTGCTGAAACAAAAGCTGCCGATCGTCATCGATGCCTCGGACGTCCTCTACTTCCTGCGGGCTGATGCCGTCGGCAACGAGTTCGATCTGCCGGTCGTCGTCCGCGGTGCAGGGGATGAATACCAACGTCTCGATGCCGTGAAGGCGACGGGGCGCGCGGTGATCGTGCCGCTCAACTTTCCGAGTCCGCCGGCGGTCAACAGTCCCGAGTCGGCGCTGACTGCGCCGCTCGTGCGCTTGATGCACTGGGATATCGCTCCCGAAAATCCCGGTCGTTTGGCTGCGGCAGGCGTGAAGATCGCGCTGACGACGCACGGCCTGAAAGACCCGGCCGACTTTGCCAAGGCTCTCCGCAAGGCGCTCGACCGCGGGTTGAATCCCGATGCGGCTCTAACGGCGCTCACCGTCGCGCCGGCCGAGTTGTTCGGGATCAGCAATCGTTTCGGCACGCTCGCGGTCGGCAAGTCGGCGGCCCTCGTCGTCGCCGACGGCGATCTGTTCCGCAACGCGAAGGCGAAGATCGTCGAAACCTGGGTCGATGGCATGCGTTACCCCGGCCCGCCGCCGCCGCCGGCCGACTTGCGCGGTCGCTGGGAATTCGAGCTGCCGAAGACCAAGACCGAACGCGAAACGATTACGCTCGTCCTCGAAGGGACCGCCGAGAAGCTGACCGGCAAACTGCTCCGCGGCAAAAAAGAATCGCCGCTCAGGAACATCACGATCGACGGCAACCAGTGGCATGCGGCGTTCAAAGGCGATGCGGTCGATTGGAAGGGCGAAGCCCAACTGAGCGCCGCCATCCTCGTCGGCTCGGCCGAAACGATCCGCCTCGACGGCATGCTGCTCACCGGCGACGGCAAGCCGTACGCCTTCCAAGCGAAGCGAGCAAAAGCCGCCGAAGAGAAGCCCGCTGGCGAGAAACCTGCAGAGAAGAAAGAGCCGGAAACCAAAACCCCGGAGAAGCCGGCAGCCGCGGCGAAGAACGACGACAAGCAGGAGCCGGAGAAGAAAGTCGAAACCCCCGCGGCACCGAAGACCGAAAAACAAGCCGTCGAACAAAAAGAGGCGGAGCTCACGAAAGGCGACGCCGCCAAGAAGGAAGAAGGGGAGAAAAAAGGAGCAGCGGAGAAGGGGAGCGAAGAGAAGAAGCCCGACGAGAAAAAAGATGCGGAGAAGAAAGAGCCGGAGAAGCCGAAGGCCGCTTTGTTCCCGGTGAACTATCCGCTCGGCGAGTTCGGCTTGGCGAAGCCGCCGGAGCAACCGCCGGTGCTGGCCTTCATCAACGCCGTCGTTTGGACCTGCGCCGAGGCCGGCAAGCTCGAAGGGGCGACGGTCCTCGTCGAAGCAGGCAAAATCAAAGCGGTCGGCCAGAACGTCACGATCCCCAAGGGGGCCGTCATCGTCGACGCGAAAGGGAAGCACCTCACGCCCGGCATCATCGATTGCCACTCGCACATCGCCACCGACGGCGGCGTCAACGAGGCGTCGCAATCGATCACGGCCGAGGTCCGCATCGGCGACTTCATCGACCCGAACGATATCAATCTCTATCGTCAACTCGCCGGCGGCGTGACGACTGCCAACATCCTGCACGGCTCGGCGAACACGATCGGCGGGCAGAATCAGGTCCTCAAGTTCCGCTGGGGGTCGACGGGGGACGAGATGAAGTTCACCGCGGCCCCGCAAGGCATCAAGTTCGCACTCGGCGAGAACGTGAAGCAAAGCAATTGGGGGCCAGGCTTCAACTCTCGCTACCCGCAGAGCCGCATGGGAGTCGAGCAATTGCTTCGCGATGCGTTCCGCTCGGCCGACGAGTATCGCCGTCGCTGGACCGATTACCGCCGCACCAAACGCGGCCCGCAGCCTCGCGTCGATCTCGAACAAGAGGCCCTCGTCGAGGTGCTCGAAGGCAAGCGATTGATTCACTGTCACTCGTATCGCCAGGACGAAATCTTGATGTTCCTCCGCGTCTGCGAAGAGTTCCACATCCGCATCGCCACGATGCAGCATATCCTCGAAGGCTACAAAGTGGCCGACGTGATGGCCAAGCACGGCGTCGGCGGCTCGAGCTTCTCCGACTGGTGGGCTTACAAGTTCGAAGTATGGGACGCGATTCCGTACAACGGCGCCTTGATGCACGAGCAAGGCGTGGTCGTTTCCTTTAACTCGGACGATGCCGAACTCGCGCGTCGCCTGAATACCGAGGCAGGCAAGGCCGTGAAGTACGGCGGCGTGAGCGAGATCGAAGCCCTGAAGTTCGTCACGCTCAATCCCGCCAAGCAACTCGGCATCGACCGCTACGTCGGCTCGATCGAGCCGGGCAAAGATGCCGACCTCGCACTCTGGAGCACGTCGCCTTTGTCGAGCTACACCCGTTGCGAGCAGACCTGGGTCGATGGCCGCAAGTACTTCGATCGTGCTCAAGACCTGCAAAAACGCCAAGAGGCGGCCACGCGTCGGGCTGCATTGGTGCAACGCGTGCTGGCCTCGGGCGAGTCGGCACCGAGCGACGACGAAGCCAAGAAAACGCCGATGTGGGATCGCGACGATATCTACTGCGGCTGCCGCTCGCCGCACATTCGCTTCGGTGTGCGAAAGGATGGGGAGTAACGCCATGAAACGACAACAACTCATACAACGCTTCGCATTACTGCTGGTCGCAATCCTCGCCGCGTCGACGACGTCCGTCCGCGCCAACGACGAAGCTCCCGGTGCTCCGCAAGACCGGCCGATCGCGCTCGTCGGCGGTACGATCCATCCGGTCGTCGGTCGCGATGTGATCGGCGGCACGATTCTGTTCGAGAAAGGCAAGATCACCGCGGTCGGCAAGCAAGTGAAGTTGCCGAAGGGGACGATCGTCGTCGATGCGGCGGGCAAGCATGTTTACCCGGGCTTGTTCGATGCCGAGACCGACATCGGCCTCGTCGAAGTGATGGCGGTCCGCGCGACGGTCGACTACGCCGAAACCGGCACCATCAACCCGAATGTGCGGGCTCGCACGGCGTTCAATCCCGATAGCGAATGGATTCCGGTCACTCGCGCCAACGGCGTGCTGACTGCCGTCACCGCTCCGCGCGGCGGCATCATCAGCGGCCTCGGTTCCGTGATGAACCTCGACGGCTGGACCTGGGAAGACATGACGCTCCGCGGCGAGGCGGGCATGTATGTGAACTGGCCGCCGATGTTGGAAGTGCAGATGTCGCGACTTGATGACGACATCGGCAAGATCGAGCGCAGCCATGCCAAGGTGCTGGAGCCGTTGACGAAGGTTTTCGACGAAGCCCGAGCCTATGCCAAGTTGCGGGCTGCGCGCAAGGCGCAGAATCAGCCCGCCCCCGATTTCGACGCCCGTTGGGAAGCGATGCTGCCGGTGCTCGATCGTCAGACGCCGCTTTACGTGCGGGCCGACGACTTGCGACAAATTACGTCGGCCGTCGCTTTCGCGCGCAAAGAGAACGTCAAGCTGGTAATCGTCGGCGGCTATCACGCGGCCGATTGTGCGGAGCTGCTGAAGAGCGAAGGCGTGTCGGTCGTCGTCAAAGGGGTGCAGCGCTTGCCGCGACATCGCGGTGATGCGTACGACGCGCCGTTCACCTTGCCCGCACGATTGCATGCGGCCGGCGTGAAGTTCTGCATTTCGTCGAGCGACCCGATGGGCAACATCCGCAACGTGCCGTACCATGCAGCCACCGCGGCGGCGTACGGCTTGCCGGTTGCCGAAGCCTTGAAGGCCGTGACGCTGTACCCGGCACAAATCATGGGCGTCGATGACCGCATCGGTTCGCTGGAGACCGGTAAGGACGCGACGCTGATTGTGACGACCGGCGATCCGCTGGAGATTGCGACGCACGTGACCAAGGCGTACGTCGCCGGCCGCGAGGTCGATTTGAACGATCGCCACAAAACGCTGTGGCACAAGTACCAAGAAAAGTATCGCCAACTCGACGCGGCCCGCGAGCCGCAGTAGTTGGCGTAGGACATTTAGCCGCGTCGCTCGCCGACGCGCGCTGCTGAAACTCACGGAGGAAGCATTCGATGTCGGAACCGTTTCGTTTTGCGGCGGCGCTCTCGACGGCGACCGATGCCGCGACCGCGCTGCAAGAGTGCGGCGATGCGCTGGCGGCGGCACTCGACGGTCCGCCCGATCTGCTCGTGGCGTTCTACACACATCACTTTGGGCCCGAGGTCGACAAGATCCCGGCCCGCTTGCAAGAGCGGTTCGCACCGCGAGTGCTGCTCGGCGGCACCGGCGAGTCGATCGTAAGCAACGGCCGCGAGATCGAGACCTCGCCTGCACTCAGTGTGTGGGCGGCGCGGCTGCCGGACGTCGAGCTGACTCCGCTGCGATTGGAATTCGCCCGCACGCCGGAGGGGCCGACGATCACCGGTTGGCCGGAATCGACGGCCGGCGAATGGCCCGCGGGCTCGGCGGTGCTGCTGATCGGCGAGCCGTTTAGTTTCCCGGCCGACTGGTTGCTGGAGCGGATGAACGAGGATCGACCCGGCGTGCCGGTCGTCGGCGGCATGGCGAGCGGCGCTCGCGGGCCGGGCCAAAACCGCGTCGCGATCGGAGCGGAATCGTTCACCACCGGTGCGGTCGGTGTGTTGTTGCGCGGCCCGATTGAGGTGCGAACCGTCGTCTCGCAAGGGTGCCGCCCGATCGGCGAGTCGTTCGTCATTACGGCGGCCGAGCATCAGATGATCCAATCGCTCGGCGGCAAACCGCCGTTGGCGTACTTGCAAGAACTGTTCGAGCAGCTTCCCGAGCGCGATCGTGAGTTGGTGAACCAAGGACTGCACGTCGGCCGCGTGATCAATGAGTATCGCGAGTCGTTCAGTCGCGGTGACTTTCTGATCCGCAACGTCGTCGGCGTTGATCGTGAGAAAGGCGGAATCGCGGCGGCCGACTTTTTCCGCCGCGGCCAGACGGTGCAGTTCCATGTGCGCGATGCCGTGACGGCCGACGAAGATCTCCGCGAGTTGCTGGGCCATCTGCAGGCGGAGTTCCAACCCGAGGGGGCGTTGCTGTTTACCTGCAACGGACGAGGCTCGCGATTGTTCGACACGGCCGATCACGATGCCGCCGCAATTCAAACGGCGTGGCCGAACCTGCCCGTCGCCGGATTCTTTGCTCAAGGCGAACTCGGTCCCGTCGGCGGCAAGAATTTTATGCACGGCTTCACGGCGAGTGTGGCGCTGTTCGCACGAAAGAGCTAACGCCGTTCTCCCCTTGTGTGAGAGACCGGTCGCGGTAGCGATCGAGTGAGGGGTGTTTGCAATTTGAGATTGGTGATTTCAAATCCCAGAACCCCTCATCCGCCCTTCGGGCACCTTCTCCCGCAAGGGGAGAAGGCTCGTTAGAATCGAAGCTCTACTCCAGGTCGCCCTTTCGAAAGTTCAACCATGCCCGGCAAACTCGACAAGCGTTTTCTGATGTTCGTCGACGACATCTACGAAGACCTCGAACTCTGGTATCCGAAGTTGCGGTTGATGGAAGCGGGGGCGCACGTCGTCGTGGCCGGACCGAAGGCCGATGTGAAGTACGCGGGCAAACATGGTTACCCCTGCACGTCGGACGGCGCGATTGCCGACATGGACGCGGCCGACTTCGACGGGCTCGTCATCCCAGGTGGGTTCATGCCCGATAAGCTCCGCCGCGATCCGAAGGTGCTGCAACTCGTGCGCGACTTCGCCTCGACCGGCAAACTGGTCGCCGCGATCTGCCATGCCGGTTGGATTCCGATCTCCGCCGGCGTCTATCGCGGCGTGCGGGTCACCGGGTCGCCCGGCATCAAAGACGATCTGATCAACGCCGGAGCGATTTGGGAAGATACCCCGGCGGTGGTCGATCGGCACTTCGTATCAAGCCGAAAGCCCGACGATTTGCCCGCGTTCTGCCGGGCTATTCTCGGACTCTATGTTTAACTAAGATCGTAGCTTCACCGGGTCGAACTCGTCGGCCCGTCGGCAAGGTTTTCGTCAGGAGAGTTGGACAATGGTGCAGGCGCTGATCGGCATCGGACTGATTTGCATTCCGGTCTTCATTATCATCTACATCGTCGCGCGGTTGACGCTGACGGAGTAGCGTGGATCGCAAACGACCGCCTTCGTTTGCGTCACCGCCGCTCTTTCCAACGCGATCGTCTTACTTATCGCGTTCTTGACCGTTGATATCGTTCAGCGTGCGGCCCAGACGGCGGCGCGGCTTCGCGGCATCGGCTTCCGCTTCGGGCTCCAGCGTCGCCGTTGTGGCGGCGGCCTGAGCGACGGCCGGGTTCGACTTCAGGCAAGCCAGCAACTGCGGGTTCAGGTTCTGATTGCCATCCAGCGTGCCCACTTGTTCCACGGCATCGGAGAAGCCGAGCAGCACGGCGCGACGGACGCTATCACGAATCCAGCCGTAAACATTCAACGAACTCATCTTGAACTCCTTACGAGTTTTGGGTGTGGCGGTTGGGGGGGCGGGATTGTAGCGGCCTTCGCGACGTCGGCGGAAGGCCGATTCCTAGCCGCGACAAACTGTTACGGCACGGCGACTTAGCAACGGCTCGCCGATCTGTTACAACGGCGGTTTCATCGAACTGTAACATTCCGCCGCCGTCTCTCGCCCTCACTCGGCATGAAGAACCCGTTCGCCGCCATGCCGACTTCGATTCGCTGGGCGTGGCTCGGGTACGGGGTCAGCCGCTTCTTCTTCTTCGTCTGCTTCTCGGCTTTGGCGTCCGACGTCGAGGTCTATTTCAAGTACGCCCTGGCCGGCGTCGACCGCGGCCTGTTGCCGTACCGCGAGATCACCAAGCTCGAGTATCCGCCCGTCGCTTATTGGGTGATGTGCCTGCCGCGGCACTTGATGAGCGAGCACTTTTCGGAGGCCGTCGTTCCGGAACAAGTCTGGATCGACCATCTGCTGGAGTACGACATTCTGTTCCGCGGCCTGATGACCCTTTGCGACATCGGCGCGTTCTGCTGCTTTGTGGCGATCGTCAAGCGACGTCGCCCGGAGCGGCTGGCGTGGTGCATGTGGGGCTACACGCTCTCGACGAGCGCGATCGGCTATGTGCTGCTCGAACGGCTCGACGTCGGGCTCACCTTCACGCTGATGGCCTGGGCTTACTGCGGGTTGCGTGCCGACGACGAGCGCGAGCCGAATCGCGACGCGTGGTCCGTCGCTTCGTACGCCGCGCTCGGCTTGGGCATCAGTTATAAGTTGATCCCGATCTTGCTCGCGCCGTTTGCGCTGTTGGTCGATGGCGCGCGACTCGTTCGCGGCGAACGTTCGCCTCGCTGGTGGCTCGGGCCGACCATGTTCTTGGTGACCTCGCTGGGCCCGTACCTCTACTACTATGCCGTCGTCGGCAATGATCTGGGGCGGATGTTCGAGTTTCATGCCGATCGCGGCGTCGAGATCGAAGCCACGTACTCGACCGCGATGATGCTCACGGCCAAGCCGACCGACTTGCGCCCCTACTACGATTACGGCTCGTGGAACCTCGGCGGAGCGTGGGAGTTGCCGCTCGCTCGGGCCGGCACGCCGCTGCTGGTCGGCGTGTTGGCAGTCCTGGGCCTCACTTGCTTGGTGCAGGCTTGGCGCGGCCGCGATTACGATCGCACGGCGGCCTATCTCGCAGCGACGATCGTCATTCCGGTCGCCGTCGCGCTCTCGAAAGTTTTCTCGGTGCAGTATCTCTGCTGGGCCTTGCCGCTGCTCATGTTGGCAGCGGCCGAGTTCTGCAGCAGCCGCGCGTTCAAGACCATCGTCGTCCTCTCCATCATCTCGGCCGCACTCACCGGCTTCATTTATCCGTATCACTTTGTCGACGGGATGAAGCTCTATCCCTACTCCAAAGAATCGCCGCCGCCGTGGACGCTCGTCGAACTCACTTGGTACGACAAGGTGAACGACGTACAGATGCTGTTCGGCAATCTCAACGATTACGGCCCGCCGTGGTGGGCCATGAACGTCCGCAACGTGTTCTACGTCGGCTGCGTCGTCACGGTCGTCATCGGCTGGTGGCGTTTCAAGCGGCATAGTTCGCTGTCGTAGTTAAGAACGGATTCACTTCAACTGAAAATGTCGAGAGGGAGATCGTTATGGAAGTCGTCGTCAACGCCAAGCCGGTGCAGCAAGTGGAGTGCGATGCCGTCGTCGTCGGTCTGTTTAGCGACGGTGAACTCTTGCCCTCGGCCGCAGCCGTCAATGCCGCCGGCAACGGCCTGCTCAAGCGTCTGCAAGAACGCGGCGAACTGAAGGGCAAACCGTTCGAGACGACCGTGCTGTACGACGTTCCCGGCTTCAAGACGCCGCTCGTTCACATTGTCGGCCTGGGCGAACGAGCCAAGTACGACGGCGGCACGGCCTATCGCACCGCCGCCGCCGCGACCCGCACATTGGCCGCCAAGCCGCGTCGCTCGGTCGCTTGCTATCTCAGTGAAGCACACTCTGTCGCCGCCGTGGCCGGTGCGATCGTCGGCACCGTCGGAGCCGATCTCTATCGGGCCGAGAAGAAACGTCATCCGTTCGATCGGCTCGAAATCGCGGCCTCCGAAGCGGCAGTGGCCCGCGGCACGGCGATCGGCGAAGGCGTCAACCTCGCCCGCCGCTTGGTGAATGAGCCGCCGTCGACGCTCTATCCCGAAACCTTTGCTACGCACGCACAAGAGATTGCCGGCAAGTGCGGCCTCACTTGCGAAGTGTGGGATCAAAAGAAGCTGGAGGCCGAACGCTGCGGCTCGCTGCTCGCCGTTGCGAGCGGTTCGTTGCGGCCGCCGCGACTCGTCATCCTCGAACACAAAGGCGGAAAGCCGGGCGAGCCGCCGATCGCGCTCGTCGGCAAAGGGGTGACGTTCGACTCGGGTGGGCTCTCGCTCAAGCCGAGCGATTCGATGACGACCATGAAGTGCGACATGGCCGGCGCCGCCGCCGTGTTGGCCACGATGCAGACCATCGCGCGATTGAAACTGCCGCGAAACGTGATCGGCCTCTGCGGCCTGGTCGAGAACATGCCGAGCGGCACCGCCATGAAACTCGGCGACGTGCTGACGGCCCGCAGCGGCAAGACGATCGAAGTCCTCAACACCGATGCCGAAGGTCGCTTGGTATTGGCCGATGTGCTGAACGTCGCGCTCGATCGCAAGCCGACGCGGATCGTCGACCTCGCCACGCTCACCGGCGCGTGCGTCGTGGCCCTCGGAACCGACGTCGTCGGGGCCTTCACCAACGATCAGTCCTGGTGCGACGCGATCGTCGGCGCAGCCCGCACGGTGGGCGAACCGATTTGGCAGATGCCGATGTTTCCCGAGTACGCGGAGCAGATCAAAACCGAAATCGCCGACATCAAAAACACCGGCGACGGCCGCTGGGGCGGAGCGATCACCGCCGCCAAATTCCTCGAAGAGTTCGTCGGCACCACCCCCTGGGTGCATCTCGACATCGCCGGCCCCGCCTACTTCGAAAAGCCAAAACCCTGGCACGATCTGGGCGGCACCGGCTGCATGGTCCGCACGCTGGTCGAGATGCTGAGCGCCAGTTAGCGCTCCGTCTCTCCCCTTGTGGGAGAGACCGGTCGCGGTAGCGATCGAGTGAGGGGTGAGAGTATGCAGCGTTATCGAGCGTCGCACTTTTACCCCTCATCCGTCGACTACGTCGACACCTTCTCCCACAAGGGGAGAAGGATGCGCGCAGCATCACGCAGCACTCACTTCTGAGAAAATTCGGCGTCGTCGTCCGGCGGAACGATCGGCAAACGCAGGCAACGAACCAAACGGTTGAACAAGGAATCCGATCGCCCAAGGATCGGACGACGACGCACCGGAAGCAAGCCCTCATCGAGGCCGGTCGCACGGCGTGTCGGCGGGTTCTTGCGAACCGGGCCGATCACGGGTTGCGAACGCTGGCGCGACTTTTGGTCCCGTCAGGTTGCGCCGTCGCGATGCTTCCATTCGCGACGACCGACGAGACCCCGGGGAAGCGTCGAGCCGTTTCGCGGTGTTCTTTCGCAGCGAAGCTTGTTCGGCATCGCTCCGCATCCGCGCACGTGTATCTCGACGGCACCGCAGGCCGGCGAGGCCGATCGTGTGTATACCCACGATCAACCTCACGTGCGGCACTATGCCCGAGAGGCCGGCTCAATTTCAAGAAGAAAAACGGTTAGCCCCCGTCGATAGCGACGAAGTCGCGTACGCCGGGGGTTAAGAGTTGTGTGCCGTAACTGGAATGCGGCTTTTATCACCGCTATACTCCCAACTCGTTTCGTCGCCGTCTTCTCGATGAGAAACCCCGCCATGTCGACCGCCGCTGCCCCCGCCCCGCTCGATCCGAGCATCCGCCTGCGTTTGTCGGTGATGATGTTCTTGCAGTATTTCGTCTGGGGCTCGTGGTTCGTCACGCTGGGCACGTATCTCGGCAAGACGTTGCAGTTCCCCGGCGAGCGGATCGGTTTGGCCTACGGCACGGCGAACGTCGCGGGCATGATCGCCCCGTTCTTCGTCGGGATGATCGCCGATCGCTTCTTCGCCACGCAACGAATTCTGGCGGTGCTGCATGTGGTCGGCGGCGGGCTGTTGTATTGGGCCTCGCTGCAGTCGGAATTCTCCGTGCTGTACGGCGTGCTGATTGGTTACTTCCTCTGCTACATGCCGACGCTGGCCCTGACCAACTCGCTTTCGTTCGCCCACATGAGCGACCCCGGCCGGCAGTTCCCCGGCATTCGCGTGTTGGGCACCATCGGTTGGATCGTCGCCGGTGTGGCGGTCGGTGCGATGAAGGTGGAAGACAAGAACGTGCCGATGCAGATCGCCGCAGCCGCCTCGGTGTTGCTCGGCCTCTTCTGCTTGGCGTTGCCGCACACGCCGCCGGGCGGCAAAGGCAAGAAGGTGACCCTCGGCGACGTGCTGGGTCTCGACGCGCTCAAGCTGATGAAAGAACCGTCGTTCGCGGTGTTCGTCCTCGGCTCGTTTCTGATCTGCATCCCGCTGCAGTTTTACTACGCCTTCACGAACCCGTTTCTCAACGCGATCGGCGTGGAGAACGCGGCCGGTAAGATGACGCTCGGCCAAGGTTCCGAAATCTTCTTCATGCTCATCATGCCGTGGTTCTTCGTGCGATTGGGCGTAAAGTACATGCTGCTGGTCGGCATGGCCTGCTGGGCCGCGCGATACGCTCTGTTCGCGTTCGGGGCCGATCCCCGCGTTGATTGGATGCTCTATGTCGGCATCCTGCTGCATGGCATCTGCTACGATTTCTTCTTCGTCACGGGCCAGATTTACGTCGACAAGAAGGCGACGACCGACATCCGCGGGGCGGCCCAGGGCTTCATCGCGTTCGTCACGCTCGGCGTCGGCGGCTTCATCGGCACGTGGTTCGCCGGCAAAGTGGTGCAGCACTACTCGAGCGCCGGGGGGGCCCAAGATTGGAAATCGATCTGGCTGATTCCCGCCGCCGGTGCCGCCGGGGTGCTAGTTCTGTTCGCCCTGACGTTCCGCGACAAGCAAGTCGAAGCGGACGTCAAACACGGCTAGCGCAATCCGTTCTTCGCAGTCAACTGTCCACTGTCAACCGTCAACTGCACATGGACCGTCGCTACCTCTTCGAGCAAGCGCCGTTTACCTCCTGCCACGCTTCGACGATCGTCGAGAGCGAGCCGGGGAAGTTCATCGCGGCCTGGTTCGCGGGGACGCAAGAAGGGGCGGCGGACGTCAAGATATGGCTCGCGCGCACGGCCGACGGCAAAACCTGGTCGGCTCCCGAGATCGTTGCCCAAGAGCCGAACGTGCCGTGTTGGAATCCGGTGCTGTTCCGCGAACGGCAATCGGGCGAGCTGATTCTGTACTACAAGATCGGCTCCAGCCCGGGCACTTGGTCGGGCTTCTTTCGTCGCAGCAAAGATGCGGGCCGCACTTGGGGCGATAGCTTCATCATGCCGGCCGGTCTGCTCGGGCCGATCAAGAACAAACCGATCCAACTCCCCGACGGTTCGGTCCTCTCGCCGACCTCGGTCGAGAGTTACAAAAACTGGGCATGCTGGATTGACCGCAGCACGGACGGCTGCCGCAGTTGGACGCATCACGGCCCGATCTATCATCCCAAGAATTCGTTCGGCGTCATTCAGCCGGCAATCGTCCGTCGTCGCGATGGCTCGCTGTTGGCCCTGATGCGGAGCCGCGGCATCGGGCAGATTTGCGCCTCGACCAGTCGCGACAACGGCCTGACTTGGTCGAACGCGGAAGAGCTGAAGGACCTCCCCAACCCCAACTCGGGCATCGACGCCGTGACGCTGGCCGACGGACGCCTGGCGTTAATCTATAATCCGACGCACGAAGGCCGCACGCCGCTGGCGGTTTCCGTCAGCAACGACGACGGCAAAACCTGGAAGCTCGGCGTCACGCTGGAGCAAGAGCCGGGCGAATTCTCCTATCCGGCCATCATCCAGGCCGCCGACGCCACGCTGCACATGACCTACACCTGGAATCGGCGTCGCATCGTGCATGTGACGCTGCAACCGAACGAATTAGGGGCGTAAACGCTTAGATATTTCATAACCAGCCGCGAGCGGAAGCGAGCGGTGAGCCATGCCCGAGGTATCGTCCATGCCTCCGCCTCTCGCGTATCTCATCACTTGGACGACCTACGGCTCATGGCTCCCGGGTGACAAACGGGGTTGGGTCGACTCTGCCGATGAAGGGATTCAGCACGGCGACCCCGAACGATTTGAGAGCGCCCAACATCAACTGTTGGAATCGGCGGTCCGTTTGACCGACGATCAAAGGCGAATCGTCGAATCAGCCATCGTCGAGCATTGTCAGTATCGCGGCTGGACCTTACGCGCAGTTAATGTTCGCACGAACCACGTCCATCTTGTGGTTACGGCCGATGCCGATCCCGACGACGTTGCCGGGAAGATCAAAGCTCGATGCTCGCGGGTGTTGAACGACGGCCCTGACGGTCGCCGCGAACATTGGTGGACGCGCGATCAGAGCACCAAATGGATCAACGACGAGTCCTATCTCAAAAACGCAATTCGATATGTTTTGCAGGGGCAATAACGGTTCTAGGGAGCCCGCTCGCTACCGCTCGCGGCTGGTATGGGGGGCTGTGAGTCGTTAAACTGCGAATCTTTGCGCTCGCCCCGACCCGTCCTCTGTTACGAAACTGCCGTGATTAAGACCTTCAAGAAACTGCTCGTCGCCAACCGCAGCGAAATTGCGATTCGCGTCTTCCGTTCGGCCCATGAGTTGGGCATCCGCACCGTCGCCATCTACTCGCACGAAGATCGCTTCGCCTTACATCGCTTTAAGGCGGACGAAGCGTATCAGGTCGGCAAGGCCGGCGAGCCGATCCGCGCGTATCTCGACATCGACGGCATCATCGACGTGGCGAAGGCGCACGGCGTCGACGTGATCCATCCCGGCTACGGCTTCTTGTCGGAGAATCCGGAACTGGCCCGCGCTTGCGATAAGGCCGGCATCACGTTCGCCGGACCGTCGCCGGAGATTTTGGAAAAGCTCGGCGATAAGATCACGGCCCGCGGCATTGCGGTGAGCGCCGGAGTGCCGGTCCTCTCCGGCTCGAACAAGCCGCTGTCGGGACCCGACGAAGCGAAGAAGCTGGCCGAGAAGCTCGGTTACCCGGTGCTGTTGAAAGCGGCCAAGGGCGGCGGCGGACGCGGCATGCGCGTCGTCCCCACGCCTGCCGACCTCGCCGGTGCACTCGAATCGGCGCAGCGCGAAAGTCTCAACGCGTTCGGCTCCGACGACGTGTTCCTCGAAAAATTCATCGCCCGACCGCGGCACATCGAAGTGCAGTTGATGGGCGACAAGCACGGCCGGCTGGTTCACTTGTTCGAGCGCGATTGCTCGCTGCAACGTCGCCATCAGAAGGTGGTCGAAATCGCCCCGGCGATCAACCTCGACGAAACGCTGCGGAAGGAAATCTGCGACGCCGCGATCGCCATCGGCCATGCGGTGAACTACCAAAGTGCCGGAACGGTCGAGTTCTTGGTCGATACGGACACCGGCAAGTTTTACTTCATCGAAGTCAATCCGCGGATCCAAGTGGAGCACACCTGCACGGAGCAGGTGACCGGCGTCGATCTGATTCGCACGCAAATTCTCGTCGCCCAAGGCCGCACGTTGGCCGACCCGGCGATCGGCCTCAGCGCGCAAGACAAGATCGTCACCAACGGCTACGCCATCCAATGCCGCGTGACGACCGAAGACCCCGCCAACAAATTCTTGCCCGACTACGGCCGGCTGTCGCACTATCGCAGCAGCGGCGGACCGGGCGTGCGGCTCGATGCAGGCACCGCCTTCTCGGGTGCCGTCGTCACGCCGTATTACGACTCGCTACTGGTCAAAGTCATCACGTCGGGCCGGACGTTTGAAGACGCCGCAGGCCGCACGGAGCGGGCTCTGCAAGAGTTCCGCATCCGCGGTGTGAAGACGAACATCCCGTTCCTCATCAATCTGGTGACGAACCCGAAATTCCTCGCCGGCGGATTCACCACGCGGTTCCTCGACGAGACGCCGGAGTTGTTCCAGTTCCAACCGCGCAAAGACCGCGCGTCGAAGCTGTTCAACTACCTGGCGGAGACGATCGTCAACGGCAATCCGACCGTCAAGCAGAAGCCGAAGGTCATTCGGACCGAGCCTGCCCCGGTGCCGACGCTCAATCACAAGCAGTCGCTGCCGAAGGGGACGCGCGATCTCTTCCAAGAGCTCGGGGCCGAGAAGTTCAGCCAGTGGATTTTGAAGCAAGATCGCCTCCTGCTGACCGACACCACGATGCGTGACGCGCACCAATCGCTGCTCGCCACGCGGTTGCGAACCTACGACATGCTGCGGATCGCAGAGCACTATGCCCGCAATCATGCGGAGTTGTTCTCGATCGAAATGTGGGGCGGGGCGACGTTCGACACGGCCATGCGGTTTCTCCGCGAGTGCCCGTGGCAACGCCTGGCCGACCTCCGCGAGAAGATTCCGAACATCCTGTTCCAAATGCTGTTCCGCGCCTCGAACGCGCTCGGCTATGCGAACTATCCGGACAATCTGATCCGCGAGTTCTGCAAAGAAGCGACGCAGGCGGGCATGGACGTCTACCGCATCTTCGACTCGCTCAACTGGCTGCCGAACATGAAGCCCGCCATGGAAGCGGTCATCAAGAGCGGCGCCATCTGCGAAGCGGCCATCTGCTACACGGGCGACATTCTCGACCCGAAGCGCGACAAGTACGATTTGAAGTACTACGTCGAGATGGCCAAAGAGTTGGAGAAGATGGGCGCGCACATCCTGGCCATCAAAGACATGGCCGGCCTGTGCAAACCGTACGCGACAGAAAAGCTGGTCAAAACGCTGAAGCAAGAGATCGGCATCCCGATCCACTTCCACACCCACGACACGTCGGGCATTCAGGCCGCGTCGATCATCAAGGGTGCGGAAGAAAAGCTCGATATCGCCGACGCCGCGTTCGGGCCCCTCTCGGGCCTCACCTCGCAACCGAACCTCAATTCGATCGTCGAATCGTTGCGGTTCACCAAACGCGACACGAAGCTCGACCCCGACCAGCTCCAGATCACGGCCGATTATTGGGAAGCGGTTCGCGAATTCTATTCGCCGTTCGAGAGCGGCATGAAGTCGAGCACTGCCGACGTCTATCACAACGAGATGCCCGGCGGCCAATACACGAACCTCTACGAACAGGCGCAGGCCGTCGGCCTCGGCCATCGCTGGCGCGAAATCACCTACATGTACGCCGACGTCAATCAGCTGATGGGCGACATCGTCAAGGTGACGCCGTCGTCGAAGGCGGTCGGCGACATGGCGTTGTTCCTGATCGCGAACAATCTGAAAGCCGCCGACGTGCTGGATGAAAAGCGCGAGCTGGCGTTCCCGGAAAGCGTGATCGATCTCGTCTCAGGCCGCATGGGTCAGCCGCCGGGCGGGTTCCCCAAGGCGGTACAAAAGCGCGTGCTGCGGGGCGAAAAGCCGCTCACCAAGCGACCCGGTGCCAGTTTGCCTCCCGCCGATTTCGAGGCCGCCGCCAAGGAACTCGAAAAGAAGACGGGCGAGAAGCCGACGCATCGCGACGTCATCACGTACCTGATTTATCCGCGGGTTTACGCCGATTTCCTCGCCCAATGCCAGCAGTACGGCGACCTGAGCGTGCTGCCGACCTCGGTCTTCTTCTACGGCCCGCAGCCGGGCGAAGAAGTGAGCATCGAGATCGAAAGCGGCAAGCTGCTCATCGTCAAACTGCTGACGATCGGCGACGCGCAGGAAGACGGCTATCGCAACATCTTCTTCGAGCTCAACGGCCAGCAACGCGAAGCCAGCGTCCGCGACAAGTCGCTCAAGTCGGTCGTCGAGCATCGTCGCAAGGCCGACCCCAATAACCCGTTGCACGTCGGCGTACCCATGCCGGGCATGATCGTCGAGACGGCGGTCCGTGTGGCCGACGAAGTGAAGAAGGGGGCCAAGCTCCTGTCGCTGGAAGCGATGAAGATGCAAACGACGATCTACGCCGAACGCGACGGCAAGATCGCCGAAGTAACCGTGAAAGCCGGCAGCAACGTGGAGACCGGCGACCTCGTCGTGCGTTGGGAATAGCGAGCGGCGGGCTTTCCCCCCGCCGTCTGTGAACCACAAACCGCACGAGCCGGACGGCGGGGATAAACCCCGCCGCTCGCCGGTCTACTTGATGCCCAGCACCTTGCGAATCGTCGGCGCATCGACCGGCTCAATCACGCCGCGCTCGCAGATGATGCCGCGGATCAATCGTGCCGGCGTTACGTCGAACGCCGGGTTGTAAACCTTCACGCCGGCGGAGACCGTCAGCTTGCCGAAGCCGTGCGTCACTTCGCGCGGGTCGCGTTGTTCGATCGGAATGCCGTCGCCGTTGGGCAACGAGAGATCGAACGTCGACGATGGGGCGGCGACGTAGAACGGAATGTTGTGGGCGGCGGCGAGCACCGCGACGCCGTAGGTGCCGATCTTATTGGCGGCGTCGCCGTTGGCGGCAATGCGATCCGCCCCGACGACGACCTTTTGAATCCGCCCTTCGCGCATCACCTGCGCAGCCATGTTGTCGCAAAGGACCGTGACGTCGAGCCCGCGTTGTTGCAGTTCCCACGCGGTCAAGCGAGCCCCTTGCAGCAGCGGTCGCGTCTCGTCGGCGAAGATGCGGAGCTTCTTGCCTTGCTCGTGGGCCGAGTACATCAAGGCCAGCGCGGTGCCGTAGTCGGAGGTCGCCAGCCCGCCGGCGTTGCAGTGGGTCAGCACGCCGTCGCCGTCGTTCAACAGGGCGGAGCCGTGCCGGCCGATGTCGCGGCACATCGCGCGGTCTTCATCGTGAATCCGTCGCGCCTCGGCGAGCAATTCGGTCCGCAGCGTCGCCGGGGAGAAGTCGCCGCGGAGTCGTTCGGCCGCCTGCCGCATCCGATCCAAGGCCCAAAACAAATTGACGGCCGTCGGTCGGCTGGAGGACAAGTACCGCACGGTCGCATCAAGATGCGCATAGAAAGCGGCCTCGTTTGCCGTGGCCGACGATTGCAGCCCAAGACAAACGCCGTACGCCGCCGCCACGCCGATCGCCGGCGCGCCGCGAACTCGCAACGAACGGATCGCCTCGAACAGCACGTCGACGTTGCGGCACGCGAGGTACGTAACTTCGCTCGGCAGCAACGTCTGATCGAGCAACTCGAGGTGCCCATCGACGCCGCCGATCCAGCGCAACGTCGTGAAGTCGGATTCGGCAAGAGGTTCCATGCCGTCGAGCGTAACGCGCGATCCGAATCGCCGAAAGGGAGTGAGACGGTTTGCAGGCGCATCACTAGCCGCGAGCGGAAGCGAGCGGATTCCCCGCTCGCTTCCGCTCGCGGCTGGTAACGGGAGAGTGAATCGCGCTAGCCGTGTCGGCTCGCCAACGGGCGGACGATCGTCAGCCGCGATTCGTGTGCGAGGTCGATGATCGTGGCCGACGCGGCGGTTCGCCCGACGGGCCACATTTCGATCAGCGGCTTGGTGTAGTCCTGCAAGTTGGCTCGAATCACGCGGCCCACGCAACCGTTGCTGAGCGAAACAAACGAGCCGACCGGGAACAGGCCCACGGCTTGTAGCAGGGCGCGGACGACTTGCGAATCGAACAAGCCTTGCGAGGTGTCCTTCAGCAGCTTTTCGACCGCAGAATAAGGCAGCATACCGGGACGATGCGGCCGAGCCGTGACGAGCGCGGTGAACGCATCGGCCACCGCCGCGATCCGTGCCAGCGGATGAATCTGATCTTTGGTTTTGCCGCGCGGGTAGCCGGTGCCGTTGCACCGTTCGTGCATCTGATAGGCGATCATCCGTGAAGCGAGCGGTACCACGTTAATCTGCTTTTCGATCAAGTCGAACGTCCGGAGCGGATGCTTGACGATCTCGGCGAACTCGGTCGCTTCGAGCACCTTCTTGGCGCCGACCGTCATGCGGTCGATGCTCAGCATGCCCAAGTCGTGAATCAAACAGCCGATGCCGAGTTCGTGCAGTTGGCGTTCGTCGAGCCCCAGCTTGACGCCGATGGCCGAGGCGACCATGAACGTGTGGATCACGTGCCGCGACGGGTACGGCAGCATGTACGGGTTCGCGCCGAGACAGGCGTAGGCATCGACGTCTTCGACGGCATCGTTGAGCGAGTCGCGGACGACTTCGCCCGTCAGTTCCAAGTCGGCCGAGTTTCCTTTGCCGCACGCTTCGACGAGCGTGTGCAGCCGCTGCACGTGGAACTCGCGACGCTCGGCCAAGTAGTTCGTTAGATCCGTGTCGTACGAATCGTGATCCGTGGGGCGGAGCTTATCGGCAAACGGATTGAGCGAGGCCGTGAGCTTCGGCAGGGGATAGGCGGCCAGCTCGCGATCAAGTTCGCGGCTGACGTCGTTCTCGATCGCCGAGCGGGCATCGCGTCGATCGCTCGACGCCGTGCGCGACTTGCCTTGCGGTTGGAAGGCCAGGATGCGGCCGAGATCGAGTTGGCTGACGGTCACCGAGTCGATGTTGCGCCGCGTGAGCGTGCCGAGCAGTTGCTCGGTAATCTCCATGCCGGCCGCGAGGAGCTTGGTTTGGCGTTCGTCGTAGATCGAACTGCCAAGCCGCGCGCCGAGCGGAAGCGTGCTGAGCGGAACGTTGCAAAACATGCGAAACTCGAGCCGAGTGGGGACGGCCGAGCCTCAACGGGGACGCTCGGTGGACCGGCAAACACCCCAACTCTAGGTTGCGAGTGGCAGTTCGCCGGCAAAAAGTCGCACCAACCAGGGGGTCGTGCGGAAGGCCGCCGCCGCAGGCCGAAATCGGCCCGGAAGAAGAAGTCACAGGCCGAATGAGCCCGGAGAAAGAAGAGAGGCGCCGGTGGGAGTCGAACCCACGATGGCGGATTTGCAATCCGCTGCCTTAGCCACTTGGCGACGGCGCCTTGCTTGCCGATCATCGCTCCCCGGTGTGAGCCGAAGAGCCGCCGTGATCGGAATAACTTGCCTAACCGGAAAAATCGAACCTCTGGTATACCGCTCGTTCGTCAGACGGTCAATCGCACGCGACTGAAACCGGACATTCCCAGCGTACCGTCGGTTCGTGCAAACTACCAGCGGAACTCGGCTCCGGCGAACGGGCCGTGATAGAGCAGGTCGCTCTTGGAGTACAGCGACACGCCGGTTTGCGGCGTAGCGCGGAATTGGTCGACGGCCAACGTCGTTTGTCCGAGGAACATGGCGTTGTAACCGAGGCGATACTGGAAGGACGCGGTTTGGCGGAACGTCGCCATGAGTTGTACTTCGGCGAGAAACGTTTCGTTGTTGCCGCTGGCATTGCGGGTCGGAGTCGCGTTCGGGGTGCCGACGTCGCTGATGGTGGTCTTCGACTTGGCGTCGTTGTACAAGAGGCCGGTCTTGGCCATGGCTTCGAGTCCGACCAGGCCCCAACTGTGGGCCATCCGCACACCGACTTGACCGCCGAGCATGTTGTTGTGCGTGCCGACGCCGAGGTAGCCGTCGCCGTTGGCACCGTAGGTGACCAGGTCGGCGCGGTCTTGCAATTCGATCCAGCGGAAGCCGGCGAGGAAGTTGAAGAAGCGTTCGGTTTCCACCACGTTGATTTCGCCGCTTTGGATTTTGCCCGTGACGTTGACGCCGAGCCAGTCGGCGTTGTTGAACGACGAACCGGCGGGATTCGAGCCCAAAGCCGTCATGTTAATGTTGCCCGGCGCGGCGAGACCTTGGCGGATGGCGAAGTTGTCTTTGTAGAAGTAGGTGCCTTCGACGGCGACGCCGTTGGCCAGCACAAAGCCGGCGGTCAGACGCGGCAGCACTTCGAATTCGTAGTTCAGGCTGGCCCCCGTTTCAAACGTGGCGGCCGTGTTGGAGGTGGGACGAGCGATGTCGACCGCGCCCCCCGTCTTGCGATCCCAATACAGGGCGTCGATGGAGATATAGCCGTAGCGGCAAGCGGCGCGATACGACGGGCCCATGGTCGGGCCGGTACCGCCGTAGCAGGCTTCACCTTCGAAGCCGCCGTAAGCGCCGGAGTTCAATTCGGGTTGCGCGCCGGCGGCCATCGGGGCCGGCATGGCGCCGTCCGGGGCCACGCCACCCGGCATCGGGTCGGCAAACGACATCGGTTGGCCGGGGTAAGGATTGCCTTGCGGCATCATCATGCCCGGTGCCCCGTAGCCCGGCATTTGGGCCGAGGCCGATTGGCAACAGGCAAGCAGCAACGTCGGCAACACTAGGAGACGTGCAAGTTTCATGGCAACCGTGTCCTCGATCAGGGTTCGATGTCGGCCTCGAGCTTTAGCCGCCGGTCACCGGGATTCAACCCGGCACACCTACGATCGGCGCAATCGCTACGAAGCGTTCCAACGGATTCATCGGTACAACCGGAGGGATAACTCAAACGGAAAATGTGGAGTTACCCTGCAAATCGGCAAAATCGTTACCGCCGGCAAAGTTTCGCGCACGGGTCGGGGCTACGTAGCCGTGCCCAGCGGTCCGCCGGCGAATGCAATGAAGAATGCCGGCACTGCGGTTCGATGCCACAGTGGGCCGCAAAATGGACGTTTGTGAAACGCGGTCCCGCGGCCCATGCCGCCACGTTCGGGGAGCCAAGGAGGCCGGATCATGTTGTTCAGCTGGTTGTACGGAATGCGCGAAGCCAAAGTTATTTCCCTGCACGTGCAAGCACTGCTCGATCGCTGCACGCACCGCATTGAGACGGCCGTGGTGGCCCGCGCGGCCGAATTGCCGCGAGCCCAGGCCCGCGGCTACCTCCGCGCCAAGGCCACGCATCGCCTGGTCGCCACGATTGCGAATTTCAACGATACCGCCTCCGCCGCGATTCCGGCCCGCTTGCACGACGCCGTGTTGGCCTCGGCCACCGATCGCCTGACGGCCGTTCTCTGGCGACATCGCGAACAGCGTCAAGCCGCGGCTCCCGCGCAGCGTCGCGCGGCGTAGGCCACGATTTGATCAAGCCGTCGGCCCGTTTCGCTCCTGACTGTTAGGGCGAAACGGGCCGATTCCGGCCTGCTCCACCTCATTGCCGACCCTGCCGGAGACCGGTACAATCCGGGCTTTTCCGGGTTCCGCGGGGCGGTTCCCGGGCACGGCCGCGTCTTGGGCGACGCACCGCTTGCGTCCCTTCGCCCGGCTTCCCTTCTCGGCACCCTCTGACGCATGAGTAAGCCTCGGAACATGATCGTCGCCCAAAGCGGCGGTCCCAGCCCGGTCATTAACAATTCGCTTCGCGGGATCATTGAGACCGCCCGTCAGATGTCGGAGATCGGCACGATCTACGGCGGCGTCCACGGCATCGAAGGGGTGCTGAAAGAAGAGCTGCTCGACCTGAGCGGCCAGTGCCCGGAAGAAGTCGCGCTGCTCCGTTACACGCCGGCCGCTGGCTCCATCGGCACCTGCCGCTACAAGCTCAAGCCGAACCAGACCGAAGACTTCGACCGCGTGATCGAAGTTTGCAAGGCGCACGACATCGGCTACTTCCTGTACATCGGCGGCAACGACTCGATGGACACGGCCCACAAGATCGCCAAGATGGCGCAAGATCGTGGGCTGGACATGATCGGCGTCGGCGTGCCGAAGACGATCGACAACGACGTCGGCGACAGCGAGTTCAAGCTCGTCGACCACACGCCGGGCTACGGCAGCACGGCCAAGTATTGGATGCACATGGTCCAATACGCGAACGAAGAGAACAACGGCAGTAGCCCGGCCGACCCGGTGCTCGTCATGCAAGCGATGGGCCGCAAGATCGGCTTCATCCCGGCCGCCGCACGTTTGGCCGACCCCGGCCGCGAAATGCCGCTACAGATTTATCTCGCCGAAAGCCCGTGCTCGATCCAGCAGATGGCGGACAACGTCAACGACCAGCTGAAGAAAGACGGTCGCTGCATCGTCGTCGTCAGCGAAGGGTTCGACGTCGGCAACATCGGCGCGGTGAAGGACTCGTTCGGCCACACGTCGTTCAGCAGCAGCGAGACGACGGTGGCGTCGACGGTCGTCAACTACCTGAACAAAGTGGGCTTGGCTGCCAAGGGTGCGGCCCGCGGCAACGTCTCGGGCACCGACCAACGTCATAGCATGGCGTACGCCTCGACGGTCGACTCGGAAGAAGCGTATCGCAGCGGCCAGATGGCGTGCCTGCTCGCCGCATCGCACACGGGCGGCTATATGTCGACGATCCTCCGCGCCCCCGGCACGATTTATTCCGCCGTGTACGACAAGGTCCCGCTGGAAAAAGTCGCCGCGGCCGATCGTTCGTTCCCGAGCCAGTGGATCGCCAAGAACGGCTACGATGTGACGGACGATTTCGTGAAGTACGCGCTGCCGCTCGTCGGCGAAGACATGATGAGCCTACCGATGATCGGCGGCCGCCAACGCCTAACAAAGTTCAAGCCAATCCACGCGACGAAGAAGTTGGCCGCGTACGTACCGCAGGCAGATCGGAAGAAATGAGGGAGTAGGGAGTAGAGCGGAGGGAGTAGGACGGAAATGACTGACTCGCCTCGCGATTACCGCTCCTTAAAAGTTTGGCAGGCCGCGATGGCGTTGGTGACGCGGTGTTACGAAATCACGCAGTCGTTTCCACAGCACGAGATTTACGGACTAACATCACAACTACGGCGGGCCGCGGTTTCGATCCCCGCGAACCTCGCCGAAGGGCACGAACGAGACTCGACCAAAGACTACCTGCGTTTTGTTTCAATCGCTCTCGGCTCAGCCGCTGAATTACAAACCCTGTTGCAAATCGCCAGAAACCTAAAGTATGCAGAACCGTGGACGCTCGATGAGGTAACCGCCTCGTTGGAAGAAATTAGCCGAATGCTCCGCGGTCTCCAGAAGTCACTAAAACAAAAACTCGACGCATAACGAAGTCACTCTGCCCTACTCCCTTTACTCTACTCCCTACTCCCTCGAATGTTCGACTTCACCCCCAAGCACGATTACCTCATCGGCATCGACTCCGACGGCTGCGCCTTCGATTCGATGGAGATCAAGCACAAAGAGTGCTTCATCCCGAACACGATCAACTACTACGGCCTGCAGCCGGTGAGCAAGTTCGCTCGCGAGGCGGCCGAGTTCGTGAATCTGTACAGCAAGAGTCGCGGCATCAACCGCTTCCCGGCCCTCATCGAGAGCCTCGAGTGGTTGAACAAGCGGCCCGAGGTGAAGGCCCGCGGCTTTCAGGCCAAGATGCCGAAGGGCCTCATCGAGTGGATGAAGGTCGAGACGAAGCTCGGCAACCCGGCGCTCAAGGAAGCGGTCGCGAAGACGAACGATCCTGATTTGAAGAACGCCCTCGATTGGTCGGTTTCCGTCAATAAGTACGTCGAAGACATCGTCCGCGCCGTGCCGCCGTTCCCGTTCCTCCGCGAAAGCCTGGAGAAGCTGAAGCCGGTCGCCGACATCCTCGTGATTTCGGCCACTCCGAACGAAGCCTTGAAACGCGAGTGGGAAGAGCACGACATCGAAAAGTACGCCGCGGCCATCTGCGGCCAAGAGACCGGCACCAAGAAAGAAACGCTCGCCATCGCCGCGAAGTACAAAGCCGACCACGCACTGATGATCGGCGACGCTCCGGGCGACTACGCCGCTGCAAAGGCGAACAAGACCCTCTTCTACCCGATCAACCCGGGCGAGGAAGACAAGAGCTGGGAGCGATTCCTCAACGAAAGCATCGACAAGTTCCTCAAGGGCACTTTCGCCGGCGACTACCAAACCAAACTGCTCGCCGAGTTCGAAAAGTTCCTCCCCGCCACCCCGCCGTGGCCGGTGGTGTAGGAGTGGGGCTGGGGGCTGGGGATTGGAGGCTGGAAAAAACCATGTCCGACATCCGCAGTTATCGAGACCTGATAGTTTGGCAATGGGGCATGGCCCTGACGAAAGACGTTTACAGCCTCACGAAGAGTTTTCATCGCGACGAGATTTACGGACTCACGGCCCAGTTGCGGCGAGCGGCGGTTTCGATCCCGTCGAACATCGCGGAAGGGCATGCCCGAGCTTCATCCAAAGAGTTTTTACATCACCTCTCTTTCGCGTTAGGATCGCTAGCCGAAGTTGAAACGCAACTGATACTGGCCCGTGAACTCGGCTTCTGCGAACAATCATCACTCGACGCCTTACTTAAACAAACCGACGAACTAGGCCGCAAACTCCGCGGACTACAAAAAACGATCAAGCTGAAAGTAGAGCAACAATGACCCCAGCCCCCAGCCCCCAGTCCCCAGCCCCGCTTGCAGACTTCGGCCTCATCGGTCTCGCCGTCATGGGCGAAAACTTGGCTCGTAACGTCGAAAGCCGCGGCTATCGCGTGGCGGTGAACAATCGCACGACGCACGTCGTCGACGACTTCATGAAGAAGTTCGGCACGGGCAACTTCATCGGCTGCCACACGCTGGAAGACCTGGTGAAGAACGTCGCCAAGCCGCGGAAGATCATGATCATGGTCAAGGCCGGCAAGCCGGTCGATGAACTGATCGATCAACTGCTGCCGCTCATGGAGCCGGGCGACGTGATCATCGACGGCGGTAACGAGCTCTACACCAACTCGATTCGCCGCACGAAGTACGTCGATAGCAAGGGCCTGCTGTTCATCGCTACCGGCGTCAGCGGCGGCGAAGAAGGCGCGCTGAAGGGCCCGAGCATGATGCCCGGCGGCACCCCGGCCGCGTGGCCGCTGGTGAAGCCGATCTTCCAAGCGATCGCCGCCAAGGTCGGTCCGAACAACGACATCCCCTGCTGTGATTGGGTCGGCCCCGACGGCGCCGGTCAGTACGTCAAAATGGTTCACAACGGCATCGAGTACGGCGACATGCAGATGATCTGCGAAGCCTACTTGCTGCTCAAGACGGCGCTGGGCCTCTCGAACGCCGAACTGTACGACGTCTTTTCCGAATGGAACAAGGGCGAACTCGATAGCTACCTGATCGAAATCACTCGCGACATTTTCAGTGTGAAGGACCCCGACACCGGCAAGGACATGGTCGACGTGATCATGGACAAGGCCGGCGCCAAGGGAACCGGCAAGTGGATGAGTCAGTTGGCACTCGATCTCGGCGTGCCGAGCACGTTGGTCACCGAGGCCGTGTTCGCCCGCTGCCTGTCGGCTCTCAAAGATGCCCGCGTTCGTGCGAGCAAGGTGCTCACCGGTCCGACGGAAAAATACACCGGCGACAAGAAGAACTTCATCGAGTCGGTCCGTCAGGCTCTCTACGCTTCCAAGATTTGCAGCTACGCCCAAGGTTATGTGCAACTGCAAGCGGCGGCCAAAGAAAACAACTGGCCCCTCGACTTCGGCGGCATCGCCCTGCTGTGGCGCGGCGGCTGCATCATCCGCGCTCGCTTCTTGGAGCGGATCAAAGAAGCGTTCGACGCCGACAAGAACCTCGAGAACCTGCTGCTTGCCCCGTACTTCCAAGACGCGATCAAGAAGTCGCAACCGGCCTGGCGGCATGTGATCGAGACGGCTGTGAAGCTCGGCATTCCGATCCCGGCCTTCATGAACGCCTTGGCCTACTACGACGGTTACCGCAGCGAGCGTCTGCCGGCGAACCTGTTGCAGGCCCAACGCGATTACTTCGGCGCCCACACCTACGAACGACTCGACAAGCCGGGCTCGTTCCACACCGAGTGGATGCAACTCCGCAAGAACCCGAGCTAACGAGAGCGGGACTGGGGGCTGGGGACTAGGGGCTGGTAACAGTCGCATGTTCTTTCTTCCAGTCCCCAGCCTCCAACCCCCAGTCCCATGTCTTCCCAATATCTCGCCGATCTCTTCTCGCTCGCCGGTCGTACGGTCGTCGTCACCGGCGGTACCGGCGTGCTCTGCGGCGCGTTGGCCGAGGGGATTGCCAAGGCCGGCGCGTCGGTCGTCGTGGCGGGGCAGGGGGAAGATCGCGGCCTAGAACGCGTGAAGGCGATCGAGGCGGCCGGCGGCAAGGCCGCGTTCCTGCCGGTCGACGTCACCTCGCGGGCTTCGGTGGAATCGCTCCTCGCCGAGACGTTGAAAAAATTCGGTCGCGTCGACGGTCTGATCAACGGGGCCGGCGTCAACGCAGGCAGCAGCTACCTCGATATCAAAGACGAGGATTGGCAAAAAGTCCTCAACATCAACCTCACCGGCGTCCATCTCGGCACGCAGATTTTCGGCAAGCATTTGTCCGAAAACGGCGGCGGTTCGATCGTCAATCTCGGCAGCGTCACTTGTCACTTGCCGTTGTCGCGGGTCTTCGCCTACTCGGCCTCCAAAGCCGCCGTGCTCAACCTCACGCAGAACACGGCCCGCGAGTTCGCTCCTCTCGGCGTGCGGGTCAACGCAATTTGCCCCGGCTTCTTTCCGGCCGAGCAAAACCGAAAAATCTTAGATTCCACACGCGTCGACAACATCATGCGTCAAACGCCGATGGCCCGTTTCGGCGAACCGGACGAATTGATCGGCACGACGCTACTGCTGCTGTCGCCCAAAGCAGGCAGTTTCATTACCGGAGCCGCCTACTACGTCGACGGCGGCTTCACTGCGATGCGGTTCTAGAAGCGGGGCGGCGGATTGGGGACTGGGGGCTGGAGCAGAAGTCGGCTAAATTGCTGGCACGTCTCCCGTCGATCTCTCTTCCAGTCCCGAGCCCACAACCCCTAGCCCCTCTCCGGCCATGCATACCATCGTCATTTTCGGTGCGTCGGGCGATCTGACGAGCCGCAAGCTGATTCCGGCTCTGTACCAACTGCATCGCAAGAAGCGGTTGCCGCCGGAAGTGCGGATCATCGGCTTCTCCCGGACCGCGTTCACGCACGAGGCGTGGCGAACGCAACTCACCGAGACGACGAAGAAATTCACCGGTGCCGATTTCGATGCCGCACTCTGGGCTGAGTTCAGCGCGAAGATCTTCTATCATCCCGGCGATCTCGGCAATGACTCCGACTTTTACGCCCTGCACTCGGAGATCACCAAGGTCGAAGGGGGCTCGTCCTCGACGCGGGTTTACTATCTCGCGACCGCGCCGCAGTTCTATCTCGAAACGATCAATCGCCTGGGGACGTCGGGCTTGGCCGACGAAAAGAACGGCGTCCGCCGCGTGGTGATCGAAAAGCCGTTCGGCACCGACCTCGCCTCGGCCCACAAACTGAACGACGATGTGCACCAGGTCTTCAGCGAAAAGCAGATCTATCGCATCGACCACTACCTGGGCAAAGAGACGGTCCAGAATATCTTGGTGCTGCGGTTTGCGAATGCGATCTTCGAACCGCTCTGGAATCGCAACTTCATCGACCACGTGCAGATCACGGCGGCGGAGGAAGTGAAAGTCGGCCGTCGCGGCGGCTACTACGAAGAAGCGGGCATTCTTCGCGACATGTTCCAGAACCACCTGCTGCAGTTGCTCTCGATCACGGCCATGGAAGCCCCGGCCCGGTTCGAGGCCGACTTCGTCCGCAACGAAAAGGTGAAGGTGCTGCAATCGGTTCGCCCGATCGGCTCCAAGGAAGTGACCGATTGGACGCTCCGCGGCCAGTACGACGGCTACTTGCAAGAGCCGGGCGTCGCCGCCGACAGCACCACGGCCACCTACGCCGCGATGAAGTTGTACATCGACAACTGGCGCTGGCAGGACGTTCCGTTCTACCTCCGCAGCGGCAAGGCCATGAGTTGCCGTACGACGCAGATCGTTATTCAGTTCCGCAACCCGCCGCACCAACTGTTTACGAACGACCACAAAACGCAGTGCCCGTTTGCAGGCAACAAGCTTGTCATCCACATCCAGCCGGCCGAAGGGATTCAGGTTTTCTTCCAAACCAAAGTCCCTGATGCCGGCATGAACATGCGCGAAACGACGCTCGACTTCCGTTTTGATAGCCAGTTCAAAGGGGCGATGCCCGACGGCTACGAGCGGCTGCTGTTGGACGTGATGACCGGCGACGCCAGCCTGTTTGCGCGGGCCGACGAAGTCGAGGCGGCCTGGAGCATCATCGATCCGGTGCTAACGGCGTGGAAAACGTCGGCTGCCCCGCCGCTGCACAAGTACGAGTCGGGCTTGTGGGGCCCGCAAGAAGCGATGGACTGGATCGCCCACGATTGCCGCCAATGGCTGGACGTCTGCCCGGTGCTGAAATAAACGATTAGCTCCCGTCGATAGCGACAAAGTCGCGTACGCCGGGGGCCGATCTTTTTCACTTCACCGCGGCAGGCTTCTGCTTCACGGTCTGCGGCTCATGCGGCAGATACAGTTCGTAATACTTCGCAATCGCCTGCGCGGTGCGCTTCGCGGTGTCGTCTAAGCGGTTGACTGCGCGATAATTCGAGCCGAATTCAAACTGCACGGCCTCGATTCCCTCGGCCTTATGGCTGCCGTAGGTCTGCACGGTGTAGCCGCCGTTGAAACGCGGCAGATTGAAATCGGTCGCATCGATCTCGGGCATGGTCCGCAATCCGGCCGAACGCAAGAAGCCGACGACGCCGTTGCGACCCACCAACGCCTCGTCGCCGTAGCGTTGTCGCAGCAGCTTCATCGTCTGGCCGCCGTTGGTCCCCACGAGCACGTCGTTCACATAGGCCGCTTGGCCGTGCACATCGATGAAGAGGCCGGTGGCGTATTGGTTTTGCACCTCGCGGCAGAACTTGGCCAGCGTGTCGTGATAGGCGTCGTAATACGGCTTCGCCGCGGGGACCTCGTAGGCATGCTCGGCCGTGCGATTGGCATCGACGAAGCGACGTTTGAATCGCGCGATGACGAAGTACGGCTTGCCGCCGAGTTGCTTCTCGATCTCCTTGACGATCTTATGGGCCAACTCGTGCGTCTGGCCGTCGACGCCGGTCACGAACCGCTCGGCGTTCACGTTCACGCGGGCAGGCACTCCCGGCATGTCGACCATGCCGCCGTGCGGTGCCGAGATGACGATCGGCAGCGTTCCGCGACCGACGTCGATCAGCGGGTCCACCGGCTCCGCAGCCGTGGCGGATCGTGCGATGAAGCAAATCGCGATGATCCAGCAGCCGACATTCGTACAAAAAATCCGTCCAACAACGTTCATCGTTCCGTCTCGTCCTGGTGAAAACGTCGAAGCACGACTATCTTAACTACCCACTCTGCATCGATCCAATGTCGTTGATGACCATCCGCGAGCGGAAGCGAGCGGTTTTTCCCGAACTACCTATGCCAACGCTCTCCGGCCTTTTGAATCTCGCCAAGCCGCCGGGGCTGACGTCGCGGCGGGCGCTCGATCTCGTCGGCAAGCTGGTCCGGCCGGTTCGTGCAGGGCATGCCGGAACGCTCGATCCGTTGGCCACCGGCGTGTTGGTCGTCTGCCTTGGCCAAGCGACGCGGCTGATCGAATACGTGCAACGGATGCCGAAGACGTACGAAGCGACCTTCTTGCTGGGCCGCACGAGCGACACCGAGGACGTCGAAGGACAAGTCGTCGAGTTGATCGATCCGCCGCGGCCGACGCGGGCCGAAATCGATCGCGCCGCAGCCGCGCTCGTCGGCGAGATCATGCAGCGTCCGCCGGCCTTTTCGGCCCTGAAGGTGCAAGGCCGCCGCGCTTACGACTTGGCGAGAGCCGGCGAGCAAGTGGACCTCGCCCCGCGGCCGATCATGGTCTATGCAATGGAAGTGACCGGCTACGACTACCCGACGCTGCAGGTTCGCATTCGCTGCGGCTCGGGAACCTACGTTCGTTCGCTGGGACGCGATCTCGCGGAGTCGCTCGGCACCGGAGCCGTCATGTCGGCCCTGTCGCGTACGGCGATCGGCCCCTTCACACTGGCCGAGGCGTGCGATCCGGCGACGCTGACGAGTGCGGCAGACGTGGCGGCCCAACTCGCGCCGCCGGTCGTGGCGGTCGCGGGGCTGCCGAGCATCGTCGTCGACGAGGCCGAACTGCGAATCTTGCGGTTCGGACAGACGCTCGTCCGCCCCGGCGTCGCGGCGGATGACGAAGTCGTTGCCCTCGATGCAACCGGCAATCTCGTTTCGTTGCTCAAACGCGTCGGTCCGGAACTCTGGAAGCCGTCGCGCAACTTTGACTAACCGGCAACGTGCTCACTTCGTCTCTCCCCTTGTGGGAGAGACCGGCCGCGGTAGCGGTCGAGTGAGGGGTAGAGCGTCGCGTGGCAATCAACGTCAAGCGTCATGCAACGCTCTACCCCTCATCCGCCTGCTGCGCAGGCACCTTCTCCCACAAGGGGAGAAGGGGATCATGTCGGTCACGCCCGGCGTGGCGGTTCTCCCGGGTGCGCCTGTCGTGTGCATCCTGCTTTCGGGGTAAACGGCAGCGTCGGCTTTCCACAAACTGTGGTCTGCTCATCTTCGTGGTCGATAACGAGAGATGTACGGACAGTGTTCGGGCAAGGACTCGCCCTGGAACCCTGCTTGCCTTTGATGGCAAGAAGACCCCGGTGAGGCCGTTTCTAGGCGGAAACGGCAAACGATATGCTCGAACAACGGAGCGTTAAGCTCGATCTCTTCGCCCTTTTGCTGGCGGCGCTGTGCGTCTTTTTGGCGCTCACGCTGGGCACGTACGACCCGGCCGATCCGCCGTCGTCGCTCGTCTATCCTCCCGCTTTGCATCCGCATAATGCTTGCGGAAAGATGGGGGCTTATGCCGCGCATACGCTGCTCACGGGCTTGGGCATAGGTGCGTATTACCTTGCCGCGTCGCTCGGCGTGTTGGCGGGCGTGTTGTTGCAAGGCAAGCAGGTCGAACAACGCTGGGTCCGCGCGATCGGTTGGACGATGTCGCTCGTCGGCCTCGCGTCCCTCGCGCAGTTGCTGGTGCCGCACTGGTCGCCGGGGCCCGCGATCGGTTCGGGCGGATACTTAGGCGCGCTCGGTCGGGCGTGGCTCGAAGGTCACTTCGCCCTCACCGGCTCGATCATCTTGCTGCTCAGCGTCATCTTCGGCGGGCTACTGCTCTGCACCGATTACGTACTGTTGACGATTTCGGCCGCGCTCTTCGGCACGTCCGTGAAGCACGTCGGTCGCGGCTTGGCCAAGGGGGCCGAGACCATCGCGGCCCGACGGCGACCGCGACTCGCTTCCGACATTGAGCCGTTCCGCGTAGATCAGGCAGGCCCGCCGGTCCGCATCGGCGGCAAGACGGTCGCTCAGATCGATGCCGAAGTGCTGGCGGAAGGGGAAGACGAAGAGATTGAAGCGGAAGCCGAGATCGAAGCGGACGACGAAGCCGCCGATGAGCTGGTCGTGAAAACGACCGCCACCCCGCAGGCTGCGGCCCCTACGGAAGAAGAACCTGCCGGTCCGCGTGTCCGCACGAAGATGGCCAAGAAGAACGAGCGCGAACAGATGATGGCCGCGCTCGACAAGGCGGCCGGCGAAGTCGAAGAACAACCCGACTTCGAGTTGCCGCCGATCGACCTGCTGGTCAAAGGCGGGACGATCAACACCGACGAGCAGGAGAAGGACGTCCGCAAGAAGGCCAAGGTGCTGGAAAAGACGTTCGCCAACTTCGGCTTCAACGTCAAAGTGGTGGAGATCGAAACCGGCCCGGTGATCGCGCAGTTTGAAGTCGAGTTGGAAGCCGGCTTGCGGTTGAGCAAGATCACCAGCCTCGCCGACGACCTCGCCATCGCGCTCCGTGTGCCGAGTGTTCGCATCGTCGCTCCGATCCCCGGCAAGAACACCGTGGGCATCGAAGTGCCGAACGCCGAACGGCAGATCGTGCACATGCGCGAGGTAATCGAAGAGGCGAACGGCAAAGCCCAGAAGATGACGATCCCGATTTACCTCGGCAAAGACGTCGCGGGCAATCCGATGGTCGCCGACCTGGCGAAGTTGCCGCACTTGCTCATCGCCGGTCGCACCGGTACGGGCAAATCAGTCTGCTTGAACACGCTCATCATGAGCATGTTGATGACCCGCCGGCCCGACGAACTGCGGATGCTGCTGATCGACCCGAAGATGGTCGAGTTGAGCTGCTATAAGACGCTGCCGCACTTGATGCACCCGGTGGTGACCGACATGAAGAAGGCCGAGGCGATCTTGGCCTGGGCCGTCGAGAAGATGGAAGAACGCTACGCTTTGCTGGCCCGCGCCGGCGTGCGTCACATCGCCGACTACAACAAGCTCGGCGACGAAGAGTTGATGGAACGTCTACAACCTGCGGACGAAGAAGAGAAGAAGAACATCCCGCAGCACCTGCCGTACATCGTCATTGTGGCCGACGAAATGGCCGACTTGATGATGACCGCGCAAAAGGAAGTCGAGACGCACATCATTCGCCTCGCCCAAAAGAGTCGTGCGGTCGGCATCCACTTGGTTCTTGCCACGCAAAAGCCGACGGTCGACGTCATCACCGGCCTGATCAAATCAAACTTGCCCGCGCGGATCGCGTTCCAGGTGGCCAGCCGGACCGATAGCCGCGTCGTGCTCGACGAGATGGGGGCCGACAAACTGCTCGGCAACGGCGACATGCTGTTCCTCTGGCCGGGCACCAGCACGCTCATCCGCGGCCAAGGCACCTACGTGAGCGATGAAGAGATCAACCAGGTCGTCGAGTTTGTCGGCACGAACGAGCAGCAGTTCGTGAAAGAACTGGTCGCGCTCAAGCCGGCGGGTGCCGGCGAAGGCGAGAAGGGCTCCGACCACTGGAAGAGTCGCGACGAGTTGTACGAAGCCGCCATCGATTGCATCGTCCGCGAAGGACGCGGCAGCGTCTCGCTGTTGCAACGGGCGCTCGGCGTCGGCTACGGCCGCGGTGCTCGGCTGATCGACTTCATGGCCGAAGACGGCATCGTCGGGCCGTACAACGGTTCGCAGGCGCGCGAGGTGCTGATCACCGTCGAGCAATGGGAAGACATGGCGGGCTACACCAAGAACGGCACCGGCACCGGCTCCGCCACGGCGAGCACGTCGGCATCCGCAACGAAGCCGCGGTCGAACAAAATCACCCCGCAACCGGTCGATGAGGACGAAGAAGAGCTCGACGACGAATCGGCCGAGGCAGACGAAGACTGGGATGAAGACGAAGAAGCCGAGGACGAATCGGACGACGGCGACGGCCCGTCGTACCGCACGGCCTGATGAATCGTTCTGCTGTGACTAACCGCTAAAACCGGACCGGTTGCTATCTGAAATTACAGCAATGAAAGGTCTGTAAGCTAGGGTTGCGTATCCCTTCCATCGCGCTGGATACCGCCCCGATGCAATCTGAGCTGGTCACTACCGATACGTCGTTCGCCGCGCTGCGCGACGACTGGAACCGCTTGGCGGGCGACGATCCGCTGGCGACTTGGGAATGGCGGTCGACGTGGTGGAAGCACTACGGACGCCGTCGCTCGTTGGCTATCAGCGTCGTCCGTCGCGATGACGGGCGAGTCGTCGGCATCGCTCCCTGCTATACCGAGCACAGCACGCTGCAGGGTCGAAAACTCTCTTGGCTCGGCTCGGGCAAAGTCTGCACCGACTATCAGCGGTTTCTCGTTGAACCCTCGGTCTCCGTCGTTGAGCGGGCCAAGATCATCGATGAACTGACCGAAGCTTTGTATGATGCGCGCCCCCGCAATGCCCCGCAAGATATCTGGGATCTCGACGGCGTCGAACCCGAATCGCCCGCAACGATTGAGCTGGAGCAATCGCTCCGTCGCCGCGGCTTCGTCGTCCATGTGGAACGGCTCGATTCGAGTTGGGTGATGGACTTGCCTAGCGACTGGTCGACGTTCGTCGCCGGTTGCCATCGCGCGATACGCCGCAAAATCAACAAGGCTCAGCGCCGCGCGAACGATCCCGACATTCAATACTTCACGGCGACGACGCCTGCCGAAATCGCCGCCTTCTGGCCCGAATTCGTGCGGTTGCACTCCGCTCGCTTTAGCACCAAGGTTTGCGACGGCGGTTGCTTTGCCGATCCGCTGTTTGCGATGTTTCTGCCCGAGGTGTTGCAGCAACTAAGCGAACGCGGACTCGTGCGACTCATCTGGTGTGCCGCCGCCGGCAAGCCGATCTCGTCGCAGTTGTATCTGTTGGGCGCTCGCACGGTGTACATGTATCAATCGGGATTCGATCCCGCCTACGCTCATCTCGAGCCGGGCTATCTGCTCTACACGCGGTCGTTTCACGATCTGATCGACGCGGGCTACACGAAGTTCGATTTCCTCCGCGGCGACGAATCGTACAAGTCCGGCTGGAACACCCAGGGCTTGCCGTTGGTGCGAGTACTCGGCATTCCGCCGCGACGGACTTCGCAACTGCGGCACCAAACGTATCTCCTTGCTCGCTCGGTCAAGCGTGTCGCCAAGCAAACCTGGTCGAATCGTGCGACCGATGCGGCTCCGACGACGAACGACTCCGACTCCGAACCGGCGGTGAAGTCATGAGTTCGGTTTTGGCTCTAAATTCGGCCGGAGCAGGGCAGCCGACGCCCAAAAACGTCCCGCCGCCGAAATCCGCTCCGCCGCGGCAAGACGAAGCCGATCTGCCCCTGTTCGAGTTCTCGACGCGGTTCGTGAGCGACCTCGACGAACTCGCCGCACTCGAACCCGCTTGGCGACGTCTGGCGCAAACCGCCTTAGAACCGAACGCGTTCTACGAATCGTGGTGCTTGCTTCCGGCCTTGCAACATCTCACGGGCGAGGCTCGCCCCGAGGTGCTGGTCGTCGAAGCGCCGAAGCGCGTCTTCCCGACCGGCCCGCAAGTGTTGTGTGGATTATTCCCGATCGTGCGTCGCCGTTCGTTCTACGGCTTGCCCGTGCGTTGCTGGGAACTGTGGCGACATCTGCATTGCTTTCTCGGTACGCCGCTCGTGCGCCGCGATTGTGCCCGCGAGGTGTTCGATCAGTTCATGCTGACGGCCGCCATGGAAGGGGCGAAGGTCGTGCACCTTTCGCAGTTGGCGGGCGATGGTCCGCTGCATCGAATCTTGGTCGAATCGAACGCGGCCGCCCGACGGACCGTCTTCACGAAAGACTTGCAAACACGAGCCGAGTTCCGCCGCGCCGTCGATGCCGAGGCGTTCTTGAAGGCGAGCCTCTCGCGTAAGAAACGTCAGGGCATCCAACGAACCGAACGCCGCCTGGCCGAAACGGGCTCGCTGACCACGTCGTGGTTCGCCCCCGGCGATGACATCAACGCCTGGGCCCACGCGTTCCTCGAACTCGAAGCCTCCGGTTGGAAAGGAAAGCAGGGGACGGCGCTCGGCAGCGACGAACATCAGGCCGGCTTCCTCCGCGAGTTGTTCCGCCGTGGGGCCGCCGAAGATCGGCTGTTGCTCGGACGACTCGACTTCGATGGCCGACCGATCGCGATGATTTGCAACCTAGCGTCGGCCGATGGCGGTTACAGCTTCAAGATCGCCTACGACGAAACGTTGGCCGAGTATTCGCCCGGCCTGCTCATGGAGTTGGCGTTGATCCGCGAGTTGCATGCTCGCGGCATCGAATGGATGGATTCGTGCGCCGCGGCGGATCATCCGATGATCAACCATCTTTGGCCGGCCCGAGCCGTTCGCCAGTCGCTGGTCGTTTCGACCGGCGCTCGCGGCGGCGATTTGGCTGCGGCCGTCATGCCGTTGTTGCGATGGTTGAAAGACCTCCGCAAACGGCCTACCCACACCCACGAACCGAACACGACACACACTTCCGATAAGGACTAACACGATGGCCATTTCGCATTCGACCGCTTCCGGCAATCTGCTGCACAATTTGAACCAAGCGACGTTCGACGCTCGCTTCAATCGTCGCCCGTTCACGATCGGCCATCATCTGGCCGATCATCCGCTGTTCGCCTTGCCACGCTTGATTGAACTGTCGCAAGCGTTGCCCGAGCATCGCGTGGAGTACAACTCCGGCAAGCTGCCGGTCTCGCAGGATCCGAGTTCGACGCCGCGCAACGGCCTGTCGATCGCCGACACGATCCAACGGATCGAAGAGTGCAATTCGTGGATGGTGCTCAAGAACGTTGAGCTGGACGAAGAGTATTCCGACCTGCTCAACAGCTGCTTGGCCGAGGTGCGGCAGTTCTCCGATCACGTCTCGCCGGGCATGAAACATCGGGCCGGCTTCATCTTCATCTCGTCGCCCGGTTCGGTCACGCCGTATCACATCGACCCGGAAAACAATTTCTTGTTGCAGATTCGCGGCAACAAGCTCGTCTACATGTTCCCGCAAGACGACCGTGAGATTCTCACTGAGGAGAATCTCGAAGGGTTCTTCTGCGGCGGACATCGCAATCTGCCGTACGAGTCGTGGTACGACGAGCGGAGCGAGCAGTTCGAATTGAATCCCGGCGACGGTCTGCACTTCCCGGTCGCCGCCCCGCATTGGGTGAAGAACGGCAACGAGGTCTCGATCTCGTTCAGCATCACGTTCCAAACCAAGGACTCGGCCGACCGCAAATCGCTGCATCGCCTGAATCGGCAGATGCGCAAATGGGGCGTCACGCCGAGCAACGTCGGGGCCTCGAAATGGCGCGACGGGCTGAAGCTGGGCTTGGTCAACGGCATCCGCGGCCTCAAGCGGACCCTGGGCCTGAAAGACGCTAAATAGCCCAGTTTCCACCGCAGTTCCGAGTCGTTTGACACCCCGAACCGCGACGCCTATCGTAGTGTCTAAGCTGTTCAAGGTGACGAAAATGTTCCGCATGCCGATCAAGCACGACGTTCGCAACTTGCCGATTGGGCAAGCCGTGGGCGTATGGATTGAGATCAGCGGCGTCGGTGCCCGAATTATTATCGGGAGCGGAACGACTCGGCCCTAGGGAACGCGAACAACGCGAAATACCAAGACCCTGAGGCCGCAAGCCTCGGGGTTTTTTTGTTGATCCACTACCACACACCTCGTACCTCAAACCTCTCATGCGCCGCATCGAAATCTACGACACCACGCTCCGCGACGGTAGCCAAGGCGAAGGCGTGAGCTTCTCGCTGCAAGACAAAGTGCTCGTGGCCCAACGGCTTGCCGAGTTGGGCTTCGATTACGTCGAAGGGGGTTACCCGCTCTCGAACGAGAAGGACGCTCAGTTCTTTCAGAAGATTCGCGAGCACAAGTTCCCGCACAGCCGCGTGGCGGCGTTCGGCATGACGCGTCGCAAAGGCGTGGCGCCGGCCGATGACCCGGGGATGAAAGCCCTGATCGAGTCGGGCACGTCGACGGTGACGATCGTCGGCAAGACCTCCGATTTTCACGTGACGGAAGTGCTCCGTGTGTCGCTGGAAGAAAACCTGGCGATGATCCGCGATACGGTTGCTTACTTTCGCGAGCAAGGTCGCGAAGTGATCTACGATGCCGAGCATTTCTTCGACGGCTGGAAGGCAAACCCCGACTACGCCGCGCAGACCGTGCAGGCGGCGGCCGAGGCCGGTGCGCGGATCGTCATCTGCTGCGACACCAACGGCGGCACACTGCCGGAAAACGTGGCCAAATACGTCTCTGCCGCGATCGCTGCGTTGAAAAAGACCAACACGCCGGTCGGTATCCACACGCACAACGATTGCGAGCTGGCCGTCGCCAATTCGCTGGCCGCCGTCGATGCCGGCGCGATCCAAGTGCAAGGGACCATCAACGGCCTGGGCGAACGTTGCGGCAACGCCGACCTGATCTCCGTCGTCGCCAACCTGGCCCTGAAAAAACAAGGTTACGAAGTGCTGCAGCCCGGCTGCGTGGAGAAACTGACGGAACTATCGCGCTACATCTACGAGTTGGCCAACCTCAACCATCGCGCCAATCAAGCGTTCGTTGGCAACAGTGCGTTCGCCCATAAGGGCGGCATGCATGTTCACGCCGTCAATCGCGTGAGCAGCAGCTACGAGCACATCGAGCCGCACCAGGTCGGCAATGAACGCCGCGTGCTGGTGAGCGAACTCTCGGGCCGCTCGAACATCGAGGCCCTGACCGCCAAGCACAATTTGCAAGGCGACCGCCGGCTGATGGAACGCATCCTGGCCGAGGTCGTGGCGATGGAGAACAAGGGCTATCAGTTCGAAGCGGCCGAGGGGTCGTTCGAGTTGCTCGTCCAGAAATGTGCGGGCACTTACCAATCGCACTTTGATCGCAAAAACTTTCACGTCAACGTCGAGGCCGATGCCGAGGGACACGTAACCACCGAAGCGACCGTGAAGCTGACGGTGAAAGAGGCAGTGCAGCACGTGGTGGCCGAAGGGGACGGTCCGGTGAACGCGCTCGATGCCGCCCTGCGAAAGGCGCTGACCGACGTCTATCCGAACTTGGCCGACATGCAGTTGGTCGATTATAAAGTGCGGGTGATTAACTCCGACGCAGGGACCGCCGCCGGCGTCCGCGTGACGATCGAAAGCCGCGACGATGACGACGTCTGGGGCACCATCGGCGTCAGCGAGAACGTGATCGAAGCCAGTTGGCTGGCGCTGGTCGACAGCCTGGAATACAAGTTGATGAAGGACGAGCGAAAGTAATGGGGAAGTGGGAATGGGGAATGGGGAATGACGGAGCGAAGAAGTTCGCTGCGATTTCTCTTGGTTCCCTCATTTCCCATTCTCCATTCCCCATTCCCCATTGGATGCCATGACGACGCCTGCTACTTCGATTGCCGACGAACTGCCGAAGCAATACAGCCACCACGAGCCGGAAAAGAAGTGGTACGACTTCTGGCTCGCGCAGGGCTATTTCCACAGCGAGCCCGACCCCGAACGGAAAAAATATCCGAAGGGGCCGTTCACGATCGTCATTCCGCCGCCGAACGTGACCGGCGCGCTGCATCTGGGCCACGCCCTGAACAACACGCTGCAAGACGCACTCATTCGCTTCAAGCGGATGCAGGGTTTCAACGCCCTGTGGATGCCGGGGACCGATCACGCAGGCATCGCCACGCAAGCGGTCGTCGAGCGTCGTCTGTTGGAACAAGACAAAAACCTCAACCGTCACGCGCTGGGCCGCGAAAAGCTCGTCGAGCGCATCTGGGAGTGGAAGCAGGAGTACGAAAAACGCATCCTCGGCCAACTCAAGCGGTTGGGTGCCAGTTGCGATTGGGATCGCACGCGGTTCACCTTCGACGATGTTTGCGCTCGCGCCGTGCGCCACACGTTCTTCAGTCTGTTCAAGCAAGGCTTGATCTATCGCGGCAAGCGATTGGTGAACTGGGACACGTACCTGCAGACGGCCGTGAGCGACGACGAGGTCGAGAACTCGACGATCGACGGCCACTTCTGGCACATTCAGTATCCGGTGGTTTCGCCGCAACCGGGCGAGCCGAAGTTCGTGACCATCGCCACGACGCGCCCCGAGACGATGCTCGGCGATACGGCCGTCGCGGTCCATCCCGACCCGGCGACCGCGCTGGATGCCGTCGAGAAAGAACTGCGCGAAAAGCTGGCCGCCGCGTCGGACAAAGAACGCGTCGGCGTGCAGGCTGAGCTCGATGCGCTGGCGAAACGTCGCGAGACGCACTTGCCGCTACTGCTGCAACTCCGCGACATGGCCCAAGCCGGCCGGATGCTGGAGTTGCCGCTGACGGGCCGCCAGATTCCGCTCATCGCCGACGAATGGGCCAAGCCCGAGATGGGCTCCGGCTGCGTGAAGATCACGCCGGCACACGATCCGAACGACTACGACGTCGGCAAACGGCAGAGCCTGCCGATGATCAACATCATGCAGCCCGACGGCACGCTGAACGACGGCGTGCCCGAGAAGTACCGCGGCCTCAAAATGGCGACGACCGCCCGGGCCAAGGTGATCGAAGACCTCGGCGAGTTGGTGATCGAGACGGAAGACCGCAAGATCGAACTGCCGATGTCGGACCGCTCGAAGACGCCGATCGAGCCGTATCTGGCCGATCAGTGGTTCGTGAAGATGAACGACCTCGCCCAATCGGCGATGGACGCCGTGAGCGACGGTCGCGTGCAAATCTTTCCGAACCGTTACGCGAAGACGTATCTCGACTGGCTTGGCGAAAAGCGCGACTGGCCCGTGAGCCGGCAGTTGTGGTGGGGGCATCGTATTCCGGTGTGGACCCGCCCGAAGTGGGACGGCGAGAACTACACCGAGGCCGCTGTTCGCGCGTACTTCCTGAAGTACGTGATCGCCCCGGTCTACGGCGGCGATGAGGCGAAGGCCCAGGCGGCGATGGAAGGATTCGCCTGCGATTACACCGACGATCAGCTCAACATCTGCTTTAAGGATCCGGCTCTGGCGGAGGCGATTCGCGAAACGCTGACGAAGATGGGATACGTCGAAGATCCCGACGTGCTCGACACCTGGTTCAGCAGCGCGTTGTGGCCGCACAGCACGCTCGGTTGGCCGGGCCCCGCGGAGAAGCCCGGCGACCCCGAGTGGTCGCAGTTGGGGCCGTATTACTATCCGACCAGCACGCTCATCACCAGTCGCGATATCATTACGCTCTGGGTGGCGCGGATGGTGCTGGCCGGCCTGCACAACGTCGGCGAGATTCCGTTTAAGGAAGTGTTCATTCATCCGAAAATTCTCGACGGCTTCGGCGATACGATGTCGAAGTCGAAGGGGAACGGCGTCGATCCGCTCGACGTAATCGAAAAGTTCGGGGCGGACTCGCTACGGTTCGGCCTCGCGTATCTGACGACCGAGACGCAAGACGTCCGGATGCCGGTCGATTTCGAGTGCCCGCACTGCAACGAGTTGATCGAGCAGACGAAGAAGAACCGCATTCAACCGCGGGTCGAATGCAAAAAATGCCAGAAATCCTTCCGCACTCAATGGGCCGAAAAGCCGGAAGATAAGGCCCTGGCCCGTGGCGCGGTGGTGAGCGAGCGGTTCGAGTTGGCTCGCAACTTCTGCAACAAGCTCTGGAACGCGGCCCGGTTTGCGATGCTGAACCTGGAGGGCTACGCGGCCGCCCCGGTGACCGACGCCGAGCTGACGGTCGAAGATCGCTGGATCTTGAGTCGCCTGAACACGCTGACCGCAGGCGTGACCGACGACTTGGAGCACTATCACTACGCCGAGGCGATGCGGAAGTTGTACGAATTCGCCTGGGACGAGTTCTGCAGTTTCTATGTCGAGATGGCGAAGGGACGCCTGCAAGACACGACGCAACGCGGCCCGGCACAGCGCGTGTTAGCGCACGTGCTCGACGTGCTGCTGCGGTTGCTGCATCCGGTGATGCCGTTTTTGACCGAAGAAATTTGGCAGCGGCTGAAGGACTTTGCCCCGCAACGCGGTCTCGCAAAACCCCTCGCGGCGGCGGAAAGCGTGTGTATCGCCACTTGGCCCGAGGTGGAAACGGCGCGGATTGATGCGACCATTGAGGCGCGGTTTGCTCGGTTCCAAGAAATGCTGCGCGGCCTGCGCGATATCCGGGCCCGACAGAACCTGACGCCGAAAACTTCGGTTCGCTTTGCACTCAAGTGCGACGCCGCGACCGCGGAGTTACTGCAACCGATGGGGGCGTACTTCGTGGGCTTGGCCGGGGCTGAGGCGACGGCTTGGGGGGCGGCCGTGCAGCCGTTCGCCACCGTAGCGACGCTGACGTTGCCGTTCGGCGAGTTGTACGTCGACCTGGAAGGGCTGATCGACGTGGCGGCCGAGATCGTCCGCAAGGAAAAAGAACGCGACGGCCTGACGAAGCAGATCAAAGGCAAAGAAGCCCAACTGGGGAACGCCAACTTCACGGCCCGAGCTCCGGCCGAGGTCGTTGCCAAAGAACGCCAGAGCCTGGAAGAAGCCAAAGCGACGCTCGCCTCAGTCGAGCGTTCGCTCGTCGAACTGCGGGCCAAGGCGAAGTAATTCGCCGCGGAGGAGCGAGAATCACGAAAACACGAAAGGGTGAAATTGCGAAAGAGAGAGAAGAGGTAATGACTCTCATTCGTTTCGTGCTTTCGCTCGTTCGTGTTATCGCGATTCCGTCTCTCCGGCTTCGCGTTGAATCCTCTCCTTCGCCAAAGTCAAGCGCTTTTTCGAACGACAATCGACGCGATTCGCAACTTCAAGTCGCCTACTGGTAATCCGCCTCCGCGCGGTTTTATAATCGTAGGTGAACGATCGTTCGCACATCGCCGCCCGTTCGGGCGCAAGATTCGATCGCCCGAGAGAAGGTGGCCCGTATGCCCGTGCAAATGGAGCTGTCGCGGATCATCATTAGTGAGATCAACGACCAGCAAGTCATTTACCTCAAAGAGGTCGACGGCGAGCGGGCCTTTCCGATTTTGATCGGCATCTTCGAGGCGACGAGCATCGATCGCTGCGTCAAAGGAATTCCCAAGCCGCGACCGCTGACGCACGACTTGGTGGTGAACGCCGTGCAGAATCTCGGCGGCGAGTTCGAGAGCGTCGTGATTACCGAATTGAAGGACCACACGTACTTTGCCCGCCTGCGGGTAAAGCACGAAGGCGAGGTGGTGGAGATCGACAGCCGCCCGAGCGACGCGATCGCCGTGGCCGTGACCTGCGATCCGCCGCTGCCGATTTACGTTTCGGAAGAAGTGCTGAACGAAGTGCTCGGCGAAGCGTAGTCTGCGCTCGCAAGTTCTAACCACCACATCGACTACCCAACCCATACCGACCGCAGAGGTGCCCCATGCCCGGCGTTTTTGATGCAACTTACGTGAAACATCGTTTGAACGAAGTTTTCAAAGTGAATCACGGCGTCGCCGATTCGATCCACAAACGGTTTGAGCACCACAACGAACGGGCGACCGAGTGGCGGCAGCACGGCCCGCTCTTCGTGCATCATGTGGAAGAAGGCCCGACGCTGGTGAAGTTCGATTTTGAAGCCGATCTCGGCGGCGATCACGACGCCCAGTTGGTATTCATTGAGCAAAAGCTCAAGGAAGCCGAGGCGGTGCTGGCCTCGATGGTCCGCCCCGGTGAAGAGTATCACTTGGTGCTGGAAGAACGGCCGCACATCTCCACGACCGGCGGCTCTTCGAATCGCGTTACGTACGCGATGAAGGGCGTGATTCAGAAGAGCGAAGCGTAGTCGCTGCGACTGGTTTAATTCGAAGCGGCGAGCTTATCGCAACGTATCGGCAAAAGCGGCTTGCAACGCGGCCAAGCCCTTTGCGCCGGCCCCGCCGTCGACGACGACGTTCACCCGCACTTCGCTGGTGTTGATCATCTCGACGTTGATGCCCGCTTCGGCCAAGGCGCGGAACATGCGGATGGCGACCCCCGTGTGGCTACGCATGCCGATGCCCGAGACGGACAGCTTGGCGACCTTCGGAGCACTGGAGACGGGACCGCAATCTAACTTGCGGACAATCGCCTCGGTCGTCTTCAGGGCCTTGGCCAAGTCGGTTCGCGGCACGGTCAGCGATAGATTTGCTTTGCCGCTGCGGCCGAAGCTCTGCACGATCATGTCGACGAAGACGCCGTCGGCCGCGATCTGCTCGAACACCTGGGCTGCAACGCCCGGTGCATCGGGGACTCCGTTGATCGTCACGCGAGCCTGCGTGTCGTCGAGTTGCACGTCGTCGATCGTCAGGTCTTCCATCCCCTCGACGCCTTGCAGTCGGGCTACCACGTCGGCCACATCGCCGGCGGGGGCGGCCTTCGCATCCTTGGCATCGGCCTTCGCTTCCGTCGCAGCGGGGGGCGGCAATTGCAGGTCGAACGCCTGATGCACGGTCCGCAATGCCGTTTGGCCTTGATCGCGCGCGACCAGGACCGAGATTTTGATTTCGCTGGTCGTAATCATCTGAATGTTCACGCCCGCGTCGGCCAGACTGCGGAACATCTTTTGAGCGACGCCGGTTTGCTTGGCCATGCCGAGGCCGACGACGGACGCCTTGGCACAGTTCTCGTCGCTAGTGAAGCCGTCGGCACCCAGTTCGCGGACTGCTTCTTCGACGGCGGCCAGCGTCGTCGGCAGTTCTTCTTTGACGACGGTGAACGAGATGTCGGCCTTGCCGTCGGCCGCCACGTTCTGCACGATCATGTCGACAGTGATGTTGCGAGCCGCAATCTTCGAAAAGACCGCCAGGCTGCTGCCGGGAACGTCGGGGACGCCGAGTAGCGTAATGCGGGCTTCGTTCTTCACCAGCGTCGCGCCGCTGACTGCTTGATTGTCCGACTCTCCTTGAGCGACGATCATCGTGCCGGGAATGTCGGTAAAGCTACTGCGGACGTGGATCGGCACGTCGAACTTCTTGCCGAACTCGATCGAACGGCTGTGCATGACGCCCGCCCCAAGGCTGGCGAGTTCGAGCATTTCGTCGTAGCTGATCTGCTTAACGCGGCGCGCTTCGGGCAGCAATCGCGGGTCGGTGGTGTAAACGCCGTCGACATCGGTGTAGATCTCGCACGAGTCGGCACCCAGCACCGCCGCGAGCGCGACGGCCGTCGTATCACTGCCGCCGCGACCCAGCGTCGTGATATTAAAGTTTTCGTCGATCCCTTGGAAACCGGCGGCGATGACGATGTTGCCGGCCTCTAAGGCTTTGCGGAGTCGATCGGACTTGATCTTGTTGATGCGCGCCTTGCCGTGAACGCTGCTCGTCTCGATTCCCATCTGAGCACCGGTCATGCTGACCGCGCGGTGGCCGAGAGCATGGACCGCCATCGCCATCAACGACACGCTCACCTGCTCGCCGGTCGAGAGCAACATGTCCATCTCGCGGGCCGGCGGACTGTCGGAGATTTGCTTCGCGAGGTCGATCAGGTCGTCGGTGCTATCGCCCATGGCGCTGACGACGGTGACGACTTGGTTCCCCTCTTGCTGGGCGCGAATCGCCTTGCGAGCGGCGGCGAGAATCTTTTGCGTGTCGGCAACGCTGGAACCGCCGAACTTTTGCACGATGAGAGGCATGGGAGTAAACGATGAATGAGGAGTGATGAACGATGAATTCTAATTTAGCCGCGTCGCTCGCCGACGCGCTCGGCAACGGCTTACGCGCCGAGGAAATACTTCATCATGCGGAAGCCTTCGTCGAACGCCAGCGGAGCGGCGGCGGCGGTGACTTCGTCGTAGGTCGTCGCAGCGTCGGGCGTGATGCCTTTGCCGCAAATGGCGAGCGGCACGATGCCGTGGCTGTGCGTCTTGGTTCGCAGCGGCGTCGGATGATCGGGCGAGACCAGAATCCGATAGTCCCCCTGTTTTTTCAGAGCCGCGTGCAACGGGCCGACGATCTTCTCGTCGATCTCTTCGAGGGCTTTGATCTTGGCATCGCCGCGGCCTTCATGCGACGCTTCGTCCGTCGCTTCGACATGCACGCAAATCACGTCGGTGTCGGCCAGCGCCTCGATCGCGTAGCGACCCTTGGCTGCGTAGTCGGTGTCGAGGTAACCCGTCGCGCCCGGCACTTTGATCCGCTTCCAGCCGACGAGCGCCGCCAGCCCGCGGAGCAAATCGACCGCCGTAATCATTGCACCGCGCTTGCCGTATCGCTCTTGGAACGATTGCAACGCCGGGGCCCGGCCCAAGCCCCACAGCCAAACGTTCGTGGCGGGCAGATCGCCGCGGGCCTTCCGCTCGGCGTTAACCGGGTGATTGGCGAACACGTCGATGCTGCGACTCATCAAGTCGACCAGCATCGCGCCACCCGGCCCACGCGGATAATCTTCCAGCACCGACTTGTCGGTCAGATCGTGCGGCGGCGTGCTGCGCGTGTCGATCGAGAATGGAGCCTTGCCTTCGCCGGGCCGAACGATGAGCAGGTTGCGATAGCTGACGCCGGGCATGAACTGCAGCGTCGGGTCGCCGATTTCCTGCTGCAATGTCGCCAGCATCCGGGCCGCTTCTTCGCTTTTGATGTGGCCGGCCGTAAAGCTCTTCATCGTCTGGTTTTCGACGCAGACGAGATTGCAACGGACGGCCCAATCGTTCGGACCGAGCGGAATGCCCTGCGCGGCCGCTTCCAGCGGAGCGCGACCGGTGAAATGTTCGAGCGGGTTGTAGCCCAGCAAGCTCAGATTGGCCACGTCCGACCCGGCAGGCAACGACGGCGGCACATTGTTGGCCCGACCGACCACGCCGGCGGCGACGATCGCGTCCATGTTCGGCACGCGTGCAGCCTGCAACGGCGTCTTACCGCCAAGCGACGCCTGCGGCTCATCGGCACAACCGTCGGGAATCACAATCGCATATTTCATGTTCGTAGATCGTCGTGAGAGTTATTCGCGAATGCCCATGCGGACGCTGCCGGGTTGAACCGACTTCAGTCGAATCATCTCGGCCATCGCGCGTTGCGTCGCTCCTTCGGTCGTCTTGTGCGTGATGATGACCAGCGGGACGATGCCGGCCGCTTCGGCGCGGGCTTCATGCTGCACCACCGAGGCGATCGAAATCCCCTCGCGCCCCAGCACGCCGGTGATCTCGGCCATCACGCCGGGACGATCGGCGACGTGAAATCGCATGTAATAACGACGCGAGACGTTTTCAAAGTCGCTCGGGGTGACGACCGCCGGGCGATTCGACCAGAGTTCGAGCGTGCGGAAGGTGATCGGCGTGCGGCCCACCACCGTATCGATCAGATCGGCGACCACGGCCGATGCGGTCGGCATCTGTCCGGCCCCCAGGCCGTGATAGAACAGCGGGCCGACGGCATCGCCGACGACGCTAACGGCATTGAACGCGCCGCGCACTTCAGCCAGCGGCGCCCCGGCCTTGACCAACGTCGGCGAGACGTGCAGTTCCAGCCCATTGCCGACCAACTCGGCCGTGGCCAGCAGTTTGATGCGATAGCCCAACTCGTGGGCGTAGAACATGTCTTCGACATCGAGTGTGTCGATTCCCTTGCGAGGAATGTCCTTCCAATGCACGCGGCTGCCGAAGGCCAAGTGCGAAAGAATCGCCAACTTCTGCGCCGCGTCGCTGCCATCGACGTCGAGCGTGGGATCGGCCTCGGCGAAGCCCAGACGTTGCGCGTCGGCCAGGGCCTCGGCGTAGTCGGCCCCGTGCTCGTCCATCTGCGTCAGAATGTAATTGCAGGTGCCGTTCAGAATGCCGGTCAGCGATTCGATCTGATTCGCTGACAGGCATTGGCTGATGTTCGTGATGATCGGAATACCGCCGGCGACCGAAGCCTCGAAGGCGATCGAACGTCCCAGCTCGCGGGCGCGATCGAAGAGTTCCGGACCATGTTCGGCCAGCAGAGCCTTGTTGGCGGTGACCACATCCTTGCCGCTTTCCAGCAGCTTGAGCATGATCGACCGAGCCGGTTCCAAGCCGCCGACCAAGTGGGCGACCGTCGTGATCTCCGGGTTGTCGGTGATCCGCGAGAGATCGTCCGACAAGACTCCCTTAGGCAGACTGCAATCGCGCGGTTTTTTGACGTCGCGCACCACGACCTGTTCAACCCACAAGGTTCGTCCGGCATGCCGGGCCGTGCGATCTCCGTGATCGAGCAAGAGCTTGGCTACGCCGGAACCCACGGTGCCGAGTCCGACGATGCCGATCTTCGTTTTTTCCATGACTGCCCGCACGCGACGTGACCTGCCGCCTGCGATCTCGCGGCGGAGAATCCATCATCGTACGAATCGGTCGTCCGGTGCGTCAAGGACGTGGCGGGTGCGGCGAACGGCGCGAACCGACGTAAGCCGCGGGGTGTCAAGTTGTTCGGGTTACGCGCGACGGCTTGACCGACCCCGGCCCGGCGTTAGACTGGACCGTTTCCCGGCGGGGTAGCTCAGTTGGTTAGAGTACCGGATTCATAATCCGGCTGTCACGGGTTCGAGTCCCGTCCCCGCTATTTGCCGGTTTTGTTGGAAATCGCTGCATATCGCTGAGTGCGGTAAACCTAGAGTTTTCTGCTGTTCGACCTCAGTCGAATGCGACTCGCCGCCAGTCTCAGCGTGCGCTTGCTGCGCCGCTTTTTGCGCCGCTTTGTCGGAACGGCCGTCGATCGCTGACTCGAAGTGGGCGTTGGTCGTCATCAGGTAGTGACGCATGGCTACCTTGGGCGTGTTTCCCAGCCAGTCGGTGACGACTTGAACAGGATAGCTTTCGACCAGTTCCGTTTCGCGGCTGGCGCGGAGATTGTGGAATACCCGCGGCCACTGAGTCAGGCCGGCGCGGCGGATGATCTTAGCGAACGTCGTGCGTAGGTTTATGTTCGTCCAGCCGGTTTCGCCTTGGCAGGCGGTCCGCATTTGTTCGTCGATGACGTAGACGGCTCCCTCGGGGGCCGCCTCGAACGACGCCGATAAATGCTCGCGCAGCTCGGGGAATAGGGGGATGGTACGCGCCGCTTTGCCGATGTGCTCCGTCTTGGGCGACGTGATGACGATGCGGCCCGTCTCCCAGTTAATATCTTGCCACCGAAGCGAAAGCACTTCGCTTGGGCAGCGCAGACCGCCGTAGCGGGACAGAGCGATGATGGCTCGCCAGTGATGATTTGAGCAGGATGCCAGCAGTCGGTCGGTTTCGGCCCGGGTGACGAAGCGTTGCCGATCTTTGATACCGACGGCCGCCGACTTCACTCCCTCGAATGGATTCTCGTCGATTAGCTTGCGGCGACGCATCGCGTGAAAGTACGACCGGGCCACTTGCAAGCGTTTGTGTACCGTTGTCGAGGCCAATCCGCGGCCGATCAGCCATTGCTTGAAGTCGTCGGCATCGCCCGCGCCGACGGTCTGAACGTCGCGAGTTGCGCCAAGGAATTCGTTCAGGTTGTCGATGACGATATTACGGACCAACTTCGTCGAGGGCTTGAGGTCGACGCGACTCTCGACATACGACCTGAGGAACTCGCCGAGAATGACGGTCGTTTTTTTCTCTTGCTTCGGAATCAGACCCGCGCGGGCAAGTTTGCTGGTGTAACGCGATTCAAGTTCGGCCAGCCATGCAATCAGGTCGGCTTCCATCGTTCGGTTCAGCAGCAGGGCTTCCAGCAGTTGTTCGACGCGGAGCTTGAAGCCTTCCGCCGTTCGCAACGAAACCTTACCTAAGCGAATCGCTTTGCGTTCCCCTTTGGGATCGACGAAAAGTACTCGACGTCGGCCGCCTGGGTCGTTGGCAATACTCGCCATGATTACTTCCCTTTCGGGGTGGGCTTACGGCCCAACGTGATGTTGAGTTGCAGGAACTGGCCCAAGGCGTTCAGAGCATCCATCGAGAGACCGCGGTGTCCGTTATAGAACTGGGCTAGGGCGCTTTCGCTGATGCCGGTTTCTTTGGCGATGCGATAACGCGTCAGACCGGAGTCGTCGATCGCTTGCCGCACTTGATCGGTCAGTAGTTGGGATCGTTTCTTAGCCATGCCGGTATCCTATATGATACTGTTCAATATGTAAAGCAATGTTGGTGACTGTTCAATTTCGACAATCCCGTAAACGCGCTCTCGATATTCTCACAAATGTTGTCACGTTGTGTTTACCCAGCTTGTGGGAATTGTGGGAGCGCATTGGAACGGTTTGCTTTGGCAAAGACCGCCGGGTTTACGTCATAGGTGGCTGAGGCAGGGCGACCGCGGCCCGTTTCGGTTGCTGCCCTCAAGCGAACGTATCCTCGCCGCCCTAGTTCGGCCAAGGCTGCGTCGATGTCTTCGGCTTTGGGGAATCGTCGCTTGCCGTGCTGCTGGGCGTCGCGCTTGGTGAACTCCTTGCGTTGGTGCCGTTCGATCCAGCGCAGCACATACTGGGCGTCGTCGTCAGGGGAGTCTTCTTTCGCCTCCATCATCCCTAATACGGCTTCGGCGTGTGGAATCAGATAGCGGGCAATTTTGATAGCCGCCGCGATAGTCGGTTCGTCGAGGTCTTCGGTCGGATCGTGCTCGATACAATGCAGCACGGCCGCCAACCGCACGGTCGCCCCAGCTAGCTTTGACCCCCAATCGCGCATGATTTCCATATCGCCGCCTTCGGCCAGCATCCCTTCGATTTCCGTTTCCCACTCCTGAAGCAAAGCGCCCGCGGCTGGGTCGAGGCGTAGGACGTACTCGCCTTGCATCTCAGCCAGTGTTCGCACGATTTGGCGGTAGACTTCGCGTGCGACTCTAGAAACCGGAGTAGAGGCGATTTCTCGGTGGCCGATCCAGCTTGTCGGAGCAGCGTACAGAAAGCGGGCCAGCAACCCGCGGCCTCGGAAGGCGGCATTATCGGCCAGCCCTTCGATGACAGCCGGTTGCATGGCATAGGCGCACGTGAGTGCCGGACGTTTGACGCAAATGGTGGCTCGGCCGACGCGGTCCGTTAGTAGGTCGTCGCCGCTATGGCCCATCAGGTAAACGCCGAACTGCGGGATGCCGCTCTTGGAATACAAGCCGGCCATAAGGTCAAAGACGCCCCCCTCAGGCGACATACTAGCGATGCAGCCCCCATGCTCGGCCAGCATCATGCCCAGTTTTTCGCTAGTGGCATCGTCGACAATTAGCCGAGGTAGAACCGTCATAGGCTCGGTCGCCAAGAATTCGGCCAACTTGCCTGCTTCGTGACGTGCTTCCGCGTCTTTGGCCTCCCCCGCCCGTTTTTCGAGTTTTTTCAATTGTGCTTCGTTTTGGCGACGTTCGGATTGCTCTCGGGCCACGGTCGGCCGGGCGGCTTCGATCCGTTCGGCCTCGATTTCGCGCAACGGTTTGACTGCATCGCCGAAGACGCCCGATTTGCGGTTGCCCGAGTCCAGCAACACGGCCACAAACAGATTTACCGGCTCGCACCACTCCGTGCGCGGTTCGATATTGACTTTCCGAGCGATCGAGGCCGAGCAGACTGCCAAGGCCAGCAATGCCGCCATGTCGGGGGGCGTTTGCGTGGCATGCGATTCTTCCTCGACCCATTGGCGCAAAGGACCGGGCAACGCCACCGTTGGGAACGCGGGCAGGTTCAGTTGGTCGAACGAAAGTAACTCGGGCCACGGCTGCGATTCAGGCGTCCTTTCCAGCACATTGGGATCCTAAGCTTAGAATTCCACGTGGACAAGTTGTCGC